>Ga0209700_101399_pt1 | contig 49881 bp, 15 predicted proteins | sample SiratroredBW_FD_187528 | JGI IMG/M metagenome (GOLD analysis project Ga0209700, IMG submission 187528) | Root nodule microbial communities of legume samples collected from California, USA - Siratro red BW (SPAdes) (version 2) | ecosystem: Host-associated > Plants > Roots > Nodule | place: USA...
TACCCTTTTGGCATGCTTCACACAGTTTGTTCCTCTCAAACTTAAGCTTAGGAAGACCAATTACAAGATCCTTAGATGCAATCCTATTTAGATGATGCATGTGAATGTGTGCAAGTCTCCTATGCCACAACCAAGATTTATCATCTCGGGATAGCAAACAGTTCATACTAGGGATGATGCTTGAGACATTAAGCATGTAAACATTACTTAGTCTTTTAACTACAAGAACTGTTTAAGTAGAGTCTGAATCTGCTATAATGCATTGCTCTGGTTCAAATGTAATCTTGTAACCACGATCACACAGTTGACTGATACTCAGCAGACTATGCTTCAGACCTTCTACCAGTAACACATCCTTTATGATCACTTTATTCTCGTTTCCTATATCACCAACACCAAGAATCCTTCCTTGATTATTGTCTCCATAGGTGACGAATCCTGTTGGTTTCCATTTCAAATTAATCAATTGTGAAGCCTCTCTTGTCATGTGCTTTGAGCATCCACTGTCCAGATACCACATCAGTTTATTAGATGCTGATTGTTCCTGCAAAACAGATTGAGTTTAAGGATTTGGTACCCTGTTAAGCTTGGGTCCAGCAGTGTTAGATGTGTTTTTTGGCACCTACCTAACTAACCCTTTTGACACACTAAATTTCCTAATCCTACAGTTTCTAACAGAGTGACCCTTTTTCATACAGTAGAAGCAGGCAATAGATTGTGACGAATGTGATCCAGAACCTTTAAAAAAATTGTTAAACAGTTTTTGCTTTCCATTGGGACCAACTTGATAACCAATACGAGCCTTTTCAAAAACAGAATTTTGGGATCGCAAAAGAGTATTTAGGTTTGTTGTCCCCATAGAAAGTTTCGAAGCAGTAGAAATTAGATAACTCACTTTACTTTGCAAAACAGCACAGTTTTCACAATCAACTGGCTTGCTAGAGTTAAGTTTATTGGAGTGTGCAGAATTCAACTGCTTTTCTAAATTTTCAAAGTCATCTTTTGCTTTAAGTAAGTCATCCTCCAGTTACTAAACTGTTTTCCAGCCAGTTGTTCATGCCTTTCAATCTACTATTTGATTGAGCTAACTTGTTAGCTTCTTCATGTGTTTCTTGAATTGCATGAAGAAGTGTGTTGTAGTTAGTATTATTAAATGAAGCACTGGATTCAGTACTACTTACATCAGAATCACTTCCAGCCATCATACACAGATTGACTTCAATCTCATCTTCTGAAGAACAACTAGACGATGTAGCATTGTCCTCCCAAGCCATATACGCGCATCTAGTTTTTCCAAATTTATTGTTCTTCTTTTCAGGTGCTTTGTCTTTGGTTGCAATGCTTGGACACTCAGCTTTCATATGTCCCTGTTTTCCACAGCCAAAGCACACAAATTTAGTTGAACCAGAATCAGATTTATTTTTACCTCTTTTATCTTGCTGATTCTTCAATCTATTCTTCATCTTTATGAATTTCTGAAACTTTCTTGTCAACAAATTGAGGTTCTCAGATTCACTGCAGTCTTCTAAACTTTCATCAGTTGATTCATGAACAGCAGTTCTAGTTTTGAGTGCTAGGCTCTTGGTCTTTTTCTCCACTGTTTCCATTTCTTTCAACCTGATCATATCTAATTCATGTTCTCGTAGTTTGCCAAACAGCGCTGCAGTTGTAAGTGTTGTCAAGTCTCTAGTTTCTGAAAATGCTGTGACTTTAGGCTGCCAGCTCCTATCCAAGCACTTCAGAATTTTGATATTAAACTCCTCTTTATCAAACTGCTTGCCTAGTCCAATTAGATGATTGACAATGTGTGTAAATCCTTTCTGGACATCAGCAATGGTCTCTCCCTGCTGCATTATGAACAGCTCGTATTCCTGGATCAATGCATGTTTGCGTGCTCTCTTCACATCAGTGGTTCCTTCATGTCTGACTTCTAGAATGTCCCACATTTCTTTGGCTAAACTGCATTGAGATACTCTAAAAAACTCATCCAGATTTAATGCAGAAGTTATAATATTTTTAGCTACACAATCATATTGCATTATAGCCTAAACACATTTTATAAAATATGGTCTATAGTATTAATAAGTCATACCCTAAAATTGTTGTCCTTTTCATAAGAATATATATCCATAAACATGTTACGTGTTATCAACAGAAAAACTATATGTCTGTAATAAATGTTTATCTTTATATGGTCTGTAATAAATGTTTTATCTTTATATGTATGTTTGTAATTTTCATATTTCAAATATTTGTTTATTAAATTTTAAATTTTATTTAAGTTAAAAGTACTAACAGCTGTCTGAATATAAATAAGACCATTCGATTAAAAAGGAAATTTTTGAAAATTATTTATTATTACATATACATGAATGGTATTATTATTTAAAGAGGAAAACTTAAACAAACAAAAATTAAAACAGAAAAACACAACTAAAGTTATATCAATTTTGTTTTAACCATCCTAGTAAAACATAATAATTTAGATAAAATCTCCTTATTTTATCATTTTGTACCTTTATGATGGTCAGTCGATGTATTATTATTTTAACTAATGTAAAAAATATACACTTTCTATGTCGATACTATAGGTAACATAGTAAATCTGAAATACCAAATATAATAAATTCAAAAAGAAAAACCGATATAATAAGTATTAAAAAAAAATTATTTAGAGACCAATGTTTAGTTACTAAATGAAATGGTTATTAATTGTGACCAAAATAGTCACCAAATTATATTTTAGTTGTTAAATAACTACAAAATAGAAGTAATGATTAAATTTAGTGACTAATTAAGTCAAATAATTGGTATCTAACATTAGCTATCAAGGTTTTAATGACCTATACCATTAGATTGTAAATTAGTCTCTACTTAATTAGATACTAATTTAGAATCTAATGGAATAGGTTAATAAAACTTTGGTATCTAATGTTAGATATCAATTATTTGACTTAATTGATCACTAAATTCAATCATTATTTTTATTTTGTAGTTATTTAACAACTAAAATTTAATTTGATGATTATTTTGATCACAATTAACAATCATTTCATTTGATTTGTACTGAAGTATTAGTTACATTAATGAATTGCTTAAAATAAAAATGTTATATTAAGCAAAATACGATAACAAGTTATCAAGACAAACTGCATGTTGTCATCTTTATTTCCATGAGAAACATACAAATCCAACATTAACTACATTAAAAACATACAAATTAGTCTGTTCGGCACAAACTAGACTTTCATTTGATAAAATAACAAACCAACAAGGAAACCATCATCGGCTTTTATTTGGTAATGCTGGATTCACTCACTGAGGGATCTTATTGAGCTTACAATAAGCATAATCCTTGTACTTCTTAGTCTTGTACTTTGGTGGATTATCTTGGTTAACCAACTTTGGGTGAGGACCAACTTCACGTTCTGCTTTGGGCTCTACGAACACTGGCCATGACATTCTTGTCTTGTCTTTGTTCACTGTAGTTCTGTGAAAAACTGCCTTATATTTTCCATTGCTCAGGATCTATACCACCATGAAATAAAGTAAATATACATCGTTATTTTCTCATCCAAATAAAGTGAAAAGGGAACATATTTTCATTTACAGAAAATACTTATCAAACCCTAAAAGAAAAGGAAAATTTTCTTCATAAAGTGGCCTACATCGTGGTTGAACAAACTTTCCAATTACTTATAAAAAAAATAGATTAAGATAAAAAAGATAAAAAAGTATATTTACTGTGCAATAATGAATAAAAAACTTATTTTAGTTTTTATATGTTTTCAAACACGTTAAAAATTTATTAAAAAATTTGATCCTTAAATGTTCACAATATTATCAATTTGTAAGAATGAGAGTCTAAATTGGTAAGACTATATAAGGGTGATAGACTAAATCTAAAATGTTAGTTTTTATAAAAATATGTTATATAATTGAGTAAGTAAAACTAAATAGAAAGATATAGTTACAAATTTAGTACAGTAATTAAATTACAAACTGTAAATCTTTTTTATAATAATTTTAATTGAAATGGACTAAGTTTTAACTTTAATAGGTCATTCAACTAATACAAAATAGAAATCCAGTCAGTTCGAATTGGATTGAATTTTATTTAATTATAAAATAATTCAGTTTAGTTTATTTAGGTTGGATTGAACTAAACTGAATAATGGGATTATGTGAGGCTTTTTTCCCATTTTAATAAACATCTCTAATAAGAACCAAATTCTTATGTACAATAGCACAGGACATATTTAACCGAAAATGTTAAAATTAAAAAACGCATTTTATGTAAAATATTTTTTTCTTTGAAGGTTTGTAAAAAGTTAATGCAATTCATACCTAACCTAAATTTAATTTATAAAAAAAATGTTAAAATATAGCATACCTCCATTTGGTCACCAACATGAATCACGAGGGCATTGGGGACATACTTAACATCGTACCATTTACCATCCCTGGAAGCTTGAAGGCCCTGCACCTCATTGGGCACCAGAATGGTGAGGTACGACATGTCTGTGTGTGGTGGCACACCCAAAACCAGATCAGGACAAGGACAAGGTGGGTAATAGTTGATTTTCAAAAGGTAATGCATTTCTTCTTCATTTGCCACTTCCTTCAGCTCATCTTCTTCAAGCCCTAACCCTTTTGACATACTTTTAAACAATTTGTCCACCACCCCTTGCAGGTACTTGCAGTATTCCTCGTTCGCTTCCCTGAAACCATGTCTCCGATTGTTCAAATTCACGATTTTTTTATAATTTCATTCAAAAAAGAAAAACCTCAGTCTAGGTTTTCTTTCTTCACGTGGTGGACGCGTCTAGGTTTTCGGCTTTTTCAGTGCACGGACTCAGAGTGGGCACCACTAAATTAATATCTCATCAATGCAACGTGATTTTTTTTGGGTTCACGTCCATTATGAATTTGATATATTTAATTTGAATTTTAGTTAAATTGTATTCTATTAAATATTTATAACTTTTAATTAAGTGTGTGTTATTTAATTTTTCATTTAATGAGGTAACTTGATTGTTATGGTTTCGTCATATTTCCATATATTAAAAAATATTTATAAAACTACATATTATAATTGATGTAAATTTACAACTATTTTTTATTATTTTAACTGAAAATATGGTGAATAACAATAAAAAAATCATCATTCTCGTGTAATTGATGTAGGTAATGATAAGGTTGATTATTATTTAACACACTTTTAATCAAAATATTAAATAATTATTAATTATTTTATATTAATTACAATTTCATTTTATATTAATTGAAAAAAAAATTATATCTCTTAATATGTGAAAAAAATAATCATGTCATTCAATTAAAAGAAATTAAAATATATAAATACTTGATTAATTAAAATTTAATAATTCAATTAAAATAGTGAAATCTAAAAACTTCAATCTTAATTTTCTTTTATCACTTGCATGTGTACTAGACTGATTCTTTGGACGTCACGTCGTCAGAGGTAATATTATTATATTCACCAGAAACTAAAATAGTATTATAAATATAATAATGGATTAGAAAGAATATAAAGATTCTAAAAAAAGCAATCTGATAGGGTTATCATGATTTTATCAAAACATTGGGCATTCAATAAATTCATGAGACAGTTATTTTCCAATTATATAGAGATAAACGCTCATTATTGTAACATCAAATTTACAAAATAGGAGTGTCATGGAGCTGGACCAAAAATTTATTTCTCCATTGGAACAAGAGCCAAATGCCCCCACCGTGGCTCAACCTCTCTCCATGTGCGTGCACATGCTATGAGCCTCTCAACTCGAAACACACGTGGTTCTAGTTTCACCACAAATGTATCTTTGATAGAAATAGTACTGCAGTTTTAGTTTGTTTTAGAAGTGAATAGATCTACGTTGTAAAAGAATTTATTAAGCTTTATAATAAATAATAACTGTTTTAAGATAATATTAATGATTTTTTATTAATAACATAAAAATTACATCGACTACAAATTATGCTTTTGTTTTAAATTGTAAACAAGATTTGTGAGAAACTATTTTGATGCAATGAAAAGGTAAGTTCTACCAAAATATAGAATAAAATTAGCAGTTCCAATAATAATTACTAGGATAATATTTAATATTATTTCATATTTTACATATAAATTTAATCTTAAAAATTGATAAGAATTATTTTCTATTTATATATTTGTTATTTAAATAACCTGAGATTTTTAGTAATACTTCTAATTTCTTTATAATAAAAAGTAACATATAATTGCAATTAAATTTTAATAAAAACGACTTTTTTTTAATCTTGATTACAAGTATTTGGCTTAAAAATTATTTCTCTGGGACGAAAAGAAGAAAACAAAAAAAATTATTACACCGTACCAATCATTCAATCTTATCAAATCTTATCGAATCTTATCATAATAATAATAATAATAATAATAATAATAATAATAATAATAATAATAATAATAACATTATTATTATTATTGAATTAATGAAAGAGAACCTATAGTTTCCATATGATAAGATTATGTGTTGTGTATGGAGAAAATTTGAATTAAGTTATATAAGTATTTTTTGTGTTTCACTTAAAATTAAAAATTGATTAACTACTCAGCTGTTCGATATAGATGTGTAAATTTATGCTTTTTTAATTTTTATATTTTTAATTATTTTATATACTAGTTTTAATCTCTTTTAGTTTTTATAAACTCAGAAGGTAGGGGTAAAAATATAAACAAATTAATATATATATGGATGTATAAAGATTGAAAAATAAATAAAGGTAACATGATTAAGAAGTAAAATAAGTTATTTTAAGTAAAATTTGTATGTATGTCATTAAATCTAAATAAACAATTCAACCTTAAAATTCTATCCAAATAATGTTCAATAACTTATGGATATCATGTGTTCAAAAGGGTATAACCAAACTCTTTGAATATATAGTTGAAACTAACCTGTAAGCAGGAGGGTTCTTAGGCCAGAAACGGTAGTTAATGGAGGAAGGTGGCCACACAATATGGAACAAATGATCAACCCACCCTTTCTTTCCATTTGCCTCCTTTTGAAGCTTTGTGCCATAACCTTCCAAAGAATCAGACCCAGGAGGCTTAGCAATCAACTCTTTTTCTTCTTGGGGCAGTTCAAAGAACTCTTTGCCAACACTTTGCAACTTGCTTATAACATGGCTAGGAATCTCATGGTTCACAATTTGGAACATGCCCCACTCCCTACAAGCCTCCACAATCTCATGCAACACTTTCTCTTCATTTGGGTTACTAAAATCAATGATTGGCACCCCAAGGTTCACCCCTTGGACGGTTGTGGTGCCTGGTTGCTCAGTTTCTGCCCTAACAAACATGGCTGGGATTGCTGCCTCATTGGCTTGTGAAGCAATGGTTTGCACCCTTAGCACCTCCATGCTTCTCGATTTTGTGAAAAACGGGGTTGTTTCTATGATAATGATATTAAACTTGTTTTGGCCTTGTGAGTTTATAGGAACTCAAAATTCTACCTACCAATTTACAAGCCATTCATTAGCAATAAAGGTAATTGGGAAATGTAACTGTGTTGCCCATCACCACACGTTACATACTATCAATATGTGTGTGAATGTGAATGCAATCAATAACTAATGAATAGAAAAAAAAAATATACATCCACTTGACAAGTATTTTAAAAATAAATAATATATATTAACATTTTAAGTTAAAAAATAAAATAAATTTAATTAAAATATTAATATTTTGAATTGGATAGTAAATGTAGTCTAATCTATGGTGTAAAAGTATCACCTCTTTATCAAATAGTGCATAAAGCAATAAAGCAATAAAGCAAAGTAAGTGTGAAATGGGTTTAACTATTGAATAATAGTGTCAAAATAATATGATTGTAATGGATATAGCACTACTGAGTGTGATGGTTTTATCCATCCAATGAAAGTATCTTCTATGCACTCTAAATTACCTAATCAAATTATTTTCCTGTATCTAATTTTAGGTTAGTTATTATAATGTCTCAAAATATAATTAAAAAATCATTATTAGTTTTATGGAAAAGAATATTTTACCCTCTAGATTTTAATTCTATTTTAATTTATTATTGAATTTTATCTCATTTACAGATTAACATTCTGAACTTGGAGTTATTATAGTTTGAAATTTTAATGTATTTTAAAAAGGCACCTAGAATTTAAATTTCATTCTATTTAATTCTTAAAAACAAGATTAATCTTGGGAGTGCAACGTGGGCAACGACAAGGTTGATGAATGTAAAACATATTTTGTCAACTATTTAAGAAGTGGAAGAAAGGTTGCCGTTACGGAGGAAGCAAAGTTCATGGAGAATCACATGAAGTTCGTGTTTAAAAAAATCGAAAGATTGTAATTCACTTCATTGTCATTAATGCGGGTATTTACTATAATCGATTATATTACAAACATTATATTTATTATGATTTTGTTCATGATGAATTATATTTTTTTTTGGAAATCTTTCTAATATTAGAGGAAAAAAGTTACCAGTGAAAATTTTTCTTTCTTTTATTCTTTTAACATCTTTTACCTTTTTATTTTTTATGACTTTTTTATTTTTTATTATCTTGCTGCTCTTAGGAACAACGAATATATTTGAAATGATAAGATCCACAGAAATTGAAATATTAAAGTGTAAGATAAATGTAGAAATGAATCGAATGTGTTTGGTTGCAGGATCTTGGGGGTTGTTGGGATCGACGGTTGTGGTGTTGCTGCCGCTGTTTGTTTCTAGAATCATGCCAATAATGAGCTCACTGTGGCCTCGCGTCACCCACCGGTGTCTATATTTAAATTTCTTCCATTGAACTGCAACCAACCACAATGTCGTATTTACAACTTTTTATTTTCTATTATTAATTTCATTATCTTTTATTTTTTTCATTGATTTGTTGTTTAAAGTAGGTTAAATGTTTACTAATTTAAATATTTTTAACTGAATTTTTATTATAAATCTTTATTTTATTAAATTATTCTTATTTTTATTTTCAATTCATCAATTAATTTTTTTTATTTTCTTTCTATTTTAATTTTTTTTAACTTGTTGATTAATTAGTATTTTTCTAAAAAATTAAATTGATTAACACATTAAAATATATTAACAATAAAAATAACTTGATCAATAAGTTAAAAATATACTATCCTGTTATTCTAATATAATTTTTATAGAATTTATTAGAAGAATTTTTAATAAAAATATAATGAAAAATGGTTAAATTTTTAAAATATTTAAATTTAATTAAATTTTTAAAATATTTTAATTTAATTAAATTTTTAAAATAATTGAGTTAAATTTAAAATATTTTAAATTAAAAGCAATGAAATATAAATGTAAGATTAAATAAAAATATCAAACTGAGACAGAATCCAAACTTTACTTGTTTTATAAATAGGCATTCATAACTGTAATTTATTTCTTAATTTTTCTCAAACTTTTCATCTTTTCAGTTATTGCTTCTCTTCTAGTGTTGACATTAAAGTTATCCCATTATGATATAAAGGGGTACATAAAAGTTCAAACTAAAATATCTTTTAACCATTAAAGTTTATTAAAAAATATCGATTTTAAAATGTGTCAATTATCATCCTACATTTTCAGAGAATTAACTCTCTTACATGCAAATGCTATTAGACTATTAAAATTAAAATATACTTACCAGTATGTGATCTCTGATAATCACTCCTTGCAAGAAGATTTTGGATGGTTTTCGTTCTTGATACAAGAAAACCTTCTCCTTTCTACTATTTTATAGCACTTTCTTGAAGCCTTCAGTTAGAAGATTCAAGAAACCCACCTCAGATTTAAAGGTAATGGAGGTTAATTAACAAATACAGATAAATCTTTTTTCACTTCTAATTTATTATAATCTCATAACTAATACCTTCTTTCTGCCAAGGTTTCTTTCATTTTGGTTAAATCATGTTTCTTTCCTCTTTACTAAACCATGCTTCTTTCATGTGTATTTTCTTCCATTTTATACTAAGAAGGCCATCTTTTTAACCATTTTTGACTTAATGCCTCTTGCATGGCCCCACCAAGCATGACATCAAAATTTAATTTAATGTATGCATTAATTTCTTCATTTCTTCCAAGGTTGAGGAACTTCTGATGCTTTGGAAATATCTTCTCTTAGTAGATTTTAAATAGATTAGGACTTGGTGTACATTATATATATATTTAAAAAATATATATATCTATTAGATAAAAAAATATATAAAAGAATAACACAATAATGTATATTATACTCAGTTTTTACATATGATATAACAAATTAAATAAACTTAGGGTATAATATAAATTATGTTTAAATAAGATTTTCTTTCCTATTAAAATTATATTTATCTTTTTAAAATTGAAGTTAGATTTATTTTTTTTTTCAATTGAGAAATTATTAACAAATAAATTTTAACTAAATTATATACATTTATATTTTATTTGTATAGTTAACTTTCATATTGTGAAAAAGTAAATAATATTTTAAAATTACATTAATATTTTTAAAAAAAATAAACTAATTATTTAATTTAATATTTTAATTGTAAGGTCCTAGAAAATAACTATACGAGTAAAAGTCACTAAAAAAATTACATCTAAATATTTTATTATTAAAAGTAAAAAATTTAAATAAATAGAAAAATTAGTTATTTATGTTTTATTTTTATAAAAACTGCCACCTTTCTAAAGTAGTTTCCCTTTAGAGTTTTCTACTTTCTCTCTAAATTTTTAACATTATCTGTCATCAAATTGACGATCAGAGTCTTGTGGCGATGATTAGAGTAAAATAATCTGATCAGAATCTTAGATTAAGTAAGTTAATTTTCTATCCATTTTTCCTTTGAGTAGATTTCAGTCCTTTCTAGTCACTTATAGATGATTTGCAAGTAACCTTTGAGACTTCAAGATTAGTCTCTGTTGATTCTAGATTCTAGTGATGTGATTACATTATTAAACAAAATATTGTGGTGCAGGTTAGGTTATTTTTGTGATCCCCTAGGTTTTGGAGCTCTTTGTGAACTCAGGTAAGAGAAGCTAGTTACATGTTTTATTAGTTGTTTTTATCTTCAAATAGAATCCTAGGTTAGAAGACCTGAATGTTAGGGTGACGTGGCTACCAAGTTCCAAATTTCTTCTACAAAATTGTAATTGAATTGATTGAAATTTATAGCTTCAATGATTGATTTTAGAAAGATAAAAGTTGGATGAACTGAGGAATTATATATTGTATGATGTTGTTAAAGTGGTGTAATGTGATGGTATGATTGTATAGGATGATTGATGTTGTATGGATTTTTTTGAAGTTGATAACATGATTGGAATTGTTAGTTTTGGAGCCTTGGACATATTTTGGTATGGATAGAAATTATGTAGAAGTGTCAGGCACATACCAGATGCACCTAGTGCATTTCGAGAATAGTTGCTCTCGGGTTAAATGGGGCCCGACATAATCCTTAAGGCGTCGGGCGCGAGGTTTATGGTATCGGATGTATTCTTAAAGGAATGCTCTTGGATTTTGTGACGTTGGACACCACTTTATTAGCACTGGGTCGGTTATGTTTTTGTCTCCTTGCTTATACATACTATAACTTTCTTGGATTCTTATGATTATTTTATTCTTTATAAGATTACTAATGGTATTATGTGAAGGAAATGAAGGTTTATATAGAGTTATGTCTGATGAATGATATAAACTATGATAGGTGAGTTTGAAAGTGAAGTTTATATGAGTTTGAAATTGAATAGTAAATGTTATGCATGATGTGCGAGATATGTTTGTGAATGATGAATGCTCTCGGGTTTTGTGACGCTGGGCACCACTTATTGACACTAGGCGCGGTTATGTTTTTGTCTCCTTGCTTATACATACTATAACTTTCTTGGATTGTTATGATTATTTTATTTCTTATAAGATTACTAATGGATGTGAAAGAAATGAAGGGTTATATAGAGTTATGTTTGATGTGTTAGAATATTATTATCAGAGAAATAAATCAGTAGAATATCATAGATAATTAAGGGAATATCAAAGAAACAAATCAATAAGAATATCAGAGATAATCAAGAGAGTATTAGAGAATATCAATAGAATTGTTAATACTTTCACAAGACTAATGATTTGATGAAGCCATGCAAGACAAGACCAACAAGACAAAGCAAGCAATTGGATGTGGTTTTGGTCTTGGTCTGGTGTGAGTGGGTTTAGGCTTGATTGGCAAAGAACCTATGCATAGTTGAGGAGAAACCTAACAACACAATGGTATAAAAGTGTTTAAAAATCTAAACAAAAAGAGTTAGTTAAGTTTTGGTTTAAATTGGTTTTTAAATACTGCACTAGGCTAAAATAAAGCGATTCCCGTATTCATGAAATTGAGTTATTCAATGCCTGGCAAAACTGAATTAACTATTTTTTAAAAATAGAATTGGCGCTTTTTCTTCTATAAAAACAACAAGGTTTCTAAAATGCTCCACAATACAGATACTGAAAAATAAAAATAGAGAATCATTACAGCAGAATACTGTGAAAAACACTTTTGGGCAATTGAGAGTTCTTGAGTAAAATCAATTGAGACTTTTTGTTGAAGAGTAACGTTTGACCATCACTTGTGCTATTGGAGTTCTTCAACACTGTGCAAAGGCCTCTTCTGCGTACCAATCAGGAAGTTTTTATTTTCTTTACCATTCTTGATCCCTTTCTGTATCAAGATTTGTGTAAATTGATTGTAAATTTGTGAAACATTTGAATTAGTGTATTGTTGTAGGCTATAGGTTTTAGCCTGTGTGATTGCTGATTTGAATGGGGACTACGGGGAGTAGGTGCTCAATTCAGTGGGTCTTTGATTCTTACGGGGAGTAAGAATTGTGTAATTGTTTGTGTTTGAACAATTGATTAAAGTTAGTGAAATTTTCTTTGCTTGAGGGACAAAAGAGACTGGACGTAGTCCTTAAGGAAGGGTGAACCAGTATAATTGACTGTGTTCTGTTGTTCTTGACCCTTCTCTTTCAATTATGTATTGTTCTTGCACTGCACATTGAGTTTAATTGAAAGTTGAATAAATTTCTGGTAATCTTGATAAAACTTGTTTAAGTTCTTGGCTGAAAATTGAATTTGTTCATTATAACTTGAACTCGTTGTTGGTTCTGACAAGTCTGTTGTAGTTGCCAAAGAAATTTTGCTTAACAGATCATTTCTTTTCAAATATTATATTACATATAAAATTATGAATATGTGATTTTACAAAGAATTAAAACTCTGTTTGACTAGGTGTGGTACTGTAGAATTTGTGTTCTTGTTATGAGTTCTTGGTATAAGTGGACAATTGAATCTGCATTCTGAAAAATTCTCAAGTCTGTATTAATTGTTGGTTTTAGGATACTTTATCATATCTGTTAATATTGACTAAAATTAACATAAAGCGTTGTTAAGTATTTCAAACTAGTATTTTGTAATTCTGTTCTTCCTTGCTCTTAATCAAATTTGTAACTTTGTGTGATTCATTTCTTAGTGTAATATTGCTCTTGAAACTGTGTGAATTTGATCTGCATAAGGTGCTGCTGTGTGACTGTGAATCTGTTGTGTGTGCAGTTTGAAATATTCTCTCTGCCTGTAAAACAAATTGATTCATTCGTGGCTTGAATCATTTTATTTCTTTAGTGCACCTTATATCTTTAGCACAGAGATTCATTAAAGTTTTTCAAATTGCGAAAACTATTTTCAAAGGTCTAAATTGGGAAATATCTTTCAAAGTTCAATTCACCCCCTCTTAAACTCAGCCTAAAACGTTTTCAAGAATATGAGAGAATATCAAATGTATTTATTTAGAATAATTTCTATATTTAGTTCTCTAGAATAATTTTATATTAAGTGAGCTATTGTAAACAAAAAATAGAACATTCAAGAAAAATCTTCTTTCATGTTATCATATTCTTTATTCATTTTTGTTCATAGTTATCATATCCTTGTCTAACCTTTCCTAATCCTCGATACCATCGTAAGATGATGAATGATATAAACTATAATAGATGAGTTTTAGAGTAAAATTTGTATCAGATTGAAATTGAATAGTGAATGTTATGTATGATGTGTGAGATATGTTTGTGAATGATGAATGGTATAAAATGGTGATCGAGACATGTGTATGATATGAGTTATTGTAGAGATGTGGTAATGGTAATGTGATAAATGAGATTAATTATAAAAGTCTGATATGTTGTAGTTTGGTTGGGATAGAAATTTAATTTATGATTATACAATTTAAAACTTTAGTTTATCTTTCCTTTTATGTGGTGTTTGTTTTGTGTTTAAATTTGCGATGATATTACACATGAGCATAAATTATAAATTTTACGACTTCTCAATAACTTAATGAATAAACTTTATTTTATTTTATTTTGTGATTGTATGAATATATTTTTATTAAATTATCTATGAAGAGATATATTTTGAAATACTAAAATATATGTATGAATATTTATACATATATCTATATAGAATTTTTGTGTAATATAATTACTATTATATGAAAACATATAAAATGTTATAATAATAATAATAATATAACTAAAATCTATGCGACAATAATTATATATATATATATATATATGTATATATATATATATATATTTATTTATTGAATAGAAACAACATGATATATATTATCATATAAATTAAAATTAACAAAATTTTATTTTATTTTATTTATCTAGTTTGTTTTTAAATTATAAATAAATTATATAAATATTTTAAAATTAATATTATGATGCAAATATTTATAAAAATTATTTAAATAATAAAAACTATTTTTATATTTTATTACTATATCTAAAATTATGTGTAAATATTAGACATAACACTACAAGTAAACATATAACCATTAGTTTTGAAAGTTAATGTCAGTCAAATAACTGACGTTAGTTGTGAAAAATTAATGTCACTCAAATAACAGACCCATACCCATATAACGTCAGTCGAATCCACGCTAGACTAAACAAATATAAAACAGAAAATTAAAAGCGTTCAAACCGACTTATGGACGGATGAAAATAAAAAAAACACATAAAAAATTCTTTTTCTTTTTAAATTAAAAAAAGAACGTCGGTTTGACTGAGGCCCAGATTATGGTTATCACTGGAGGCAATATTTTATTATTTGTAGATATTATTCTTTCATATTATCCAGTTTTGCATCGATTTGTCTGATGCATATTCAATTGAGTTTATTATTATTAATTTTTTATTAGTTTATTTAATTTATTATTATTAATTTAGTAATAAAAATAATAAATTAAAATAAAAGAGTATTAATTATTAATGATAGTTGTTTTTTTAAGCAAAGTGAATTTATGGATAAAAAAATAAAAAATACAAATTTCATGTTAAATTGAATTGAAAAAAGCCAAATATTTTATATAAAATTGTAAATAAGTACTCTAATACTAAAATAAGAAAAGGTGTTGGAAATTCACATCCACTATATAGACTAGGCGTTTAAATATTTTAACCTTTAAATATTTTATAAATTGATACAAATCGTATTGTATAAGTCGGTTTTGTAAGATTGAGTTAGACTTAAATTCTACTTCTTGATATGGTATTAGAATCTGATTCTAGCATGGTTATTGGGTCACTTGCTATCGGACTTCAATCGGACCACTTGCAATTCTCACTTTACCAAGACAATTTTGTAAGGTTGAGTTAGATTTAAATTTAATCTCTTGAGATGGTATCATAGTCTATCCTAACATTTGGTATCATAGTCTATCCTAACATTGTTCTTGGACCACCTGCTATCGGGCCGATATCAGACTACCCTTAAACAATATAGTCTCATGCTCGAGTTGAACAGTCTAGTCTCGGCATGAGAGGGTGTGTTGGACATCCACATCGACTATAAATAAGACATTTCAATAATTTATAAATAGGTGCAAACTTCGTTTTACTAGTCGCTTTTATAATATTGAGTTAGACTTAAATTTCACTTCTTAATAAAAAGTAAAAATATTAAAAATGAATACAAAAAATGAGATGAAGAAATTTGTAAAGAAAATAATAAGTTAAAAACTAATTATGAATATATAATTATTAAATTGACTATTTGAAAATTAGAAAAATAAAATTTAATGATATATGCTAAAATTTGTTGAGTATTTTTCAATATAAAAATTATATAGAAGAAAAAAAGTATTAGAAAAAATGAAAAATAAGATACAAGTAATTTAGTAACAAAATAATAGGTAAAAAAAGTAATTATGATTATTTAATTGTTACTTTGATGATGACAAAATAGAAAAATTAAAACTTGATCATAAGTGTTAAAACTAAATTGAAGGAACCTTTTGACTAATTTTTATATAATTAAATAAGAACTAACAATATGATGCATTAGAAAAATAAGCAGCGAAAAAAATTCGAAATACATAAATCTGTAAAGAAAATAATAGGTAAAGAAGCGAACAAAAATTAGAAATAAATAAATCTGTAAAGAAAATAATAGGTAAAGTGAGTAGTTTACAATAAATAAAAATGAGTAAGCAAAATTTTTTTATAATATTTATAATATCATAAAATCAAATAAACATATTTTTATTAATTTGAAGCATAAAACATGAATCAATATAATATACATGAAATTTAAGGTACATATTATATGAGTTAGAATTTCGTATATAATTTTATTTAAATGAATGTTATACTTCATTCCTTTTATGCAAAATAGTATGTCAATTACGTATTTATAATTGTATGCATATATTATATTATTATAAATGTTGATTATAGTTACGGATTATAGTTACATAATTAACAAATATGATTCAATTAGTGTTTTATGTTGAATTTATGATTTATGAAAATAAGTGATACTATCTATATAATTAACCTAATTAGCAAGAGAAGTAATTTAAACTAATTATGACGATAGCTAGTAAAAAAGGTCTCTTCTATATCATAATTAATAAACATTTAATTTTATTGATTTTAACATTAAAGTTTTTGATTTTTTAATTATAAAAATAATAATATTAATAATATGTTATAAGAAGAAAATAAATATGACAGAATAATTTATAGTTATTTATTTTGTTTCTTCTTACTTTGTTTACTATCAATAATATAATTAATAAATGGATGATAAATTTAGATCAATAATTTTAGTATATATTTAGAAAAACATATTGAAAGAGAAAATAATTTATGGTAATCATTTATATATTACATTTAGAGAAAAGAATTTATTTTGTTATGCCTTTCATCAACCTTTAATAATTCTAATTTATAATTATTAGATCATTTACAAAATTTATACTGCAAAATAATGTAAAATAGTTGAAATTAAGTATAATAAATTCCGTATAAACAAAAATAAGAGTTCAAAATGTTAAACGATGCTTAAATATTATATATATATATATATATATATATTATATAAAGATACAAAAATGTTATTAATGTTTTAAAATTGTAATAAGACATTAAACTTAAATATAAATAATGTTTTTTAAGCTGAAGAACTTTTTAACACTAAACTTTCACAATTTTTAACCCTAAATCTTAATAATTTTTAACAATTTTGTGGTTTTGTATTAAAATTTATATGCATGTTTAAAATTTATTTATGTATTTTAAATAATTATAATTTTATATTATGTTACTTGAAATATAAAAATATATAATAAAATTATAAATTAAAGTATGAATATTTAAAATTTATTATAATTATTAATTATAATTGAGTAATTAATATGTTAAATTATCAATTTTATTATTTTATTTAAAAACATTAATTAAATAATTAATGTTTACAAAATATCTAGATGATTAGATTTTACTTAGATGTTTTTAAAATATATATTTTTACATATTTAAAAGATATGTGAAAGTTGCTTTGGATTGAGAGGAAAGTAGCAATATTAGATGTAATATTATATGTAATATCATATGATCCTTAACTATATAGAGTAAAACATTTAAGACTTAATATTTAAACTATAAAGTTAAGAAAGATGTAACTAAAACAAGATTACTTTACTGAGAAAGAGAACTATTTTAATTTTATTGTATTTAATAATGAGTTCACATACATTATCAGTATTTTTATATCATATAAAAATCTAATTTTGGGTATATATATATATATATATATATATATATATATATATATATTTTTGCATTAATTTGATAATATGATAATATTTCATCAAATAATACTTTTAATTTTTATAAATAAATCAAACAAGTAATATTCATAATAAAATTAGAAGTTTTATGATGTAATTAGTAGAGAAAAATAATTAACATCAATTTAATTCAGAAATTAGTTAATTACACTCAAAATATTTATATGTATAATATTATTAAAATTCATGGTAAATAAATTTTAAAAAATGTGTTTATTTGATTTTGAATGGGGTTTTGTACTTGCTGAGATAGTTTGGTGAGATTGATAGCTAAGGTTGCTCGGTGAGGTTGATAGCTAAGGTTGCTGTGAATTTGGTTAATTTTACTGTGGATGCCCAATGTTTTTATTGAATTTTGGAGAGTCGTAAGATGACCTATGGAAAGAAAAGAAAAATCTCTTTTTATTTGTAGATTTCTTGTTTAAGGACCATTGGCTCTATAAAGGGAGTGGTGTTGAATGGAGCATTATAACTCTATTCACAGCGAAAAAATAATAAACCTTCCAATAAACTTTTTAATAAACCTTCTAGTCAAGTAAGCAAACTCATCCAGTAAGAGCAAAGAAAAACCACAAAAAAATTTTATCCTAATTCATCCAAACTTGAGCTACATCTAGTCTTCCTTGAACAAATTGTTTAAGAAGTTCCACTAAACAAGAAACTTGACTTCACAAAATACACAAATCTCTCCAAGGTATCTTGAGTACACAAACTTCTATTTGTTACAATGAGTACACAAACCTCTCTAAGTTATCATTCTCAATCTACCTTAAGACTGATAACTCTCAAACAAAAAGAGAACACTATCAAAGAGAATCCAATTTAAGATCACAAGCATATAACTTCACAAAGGAAAGAATTTACAAAATTTTATCACATGACCTAAAGTTGAGACACTCAAAAGCTAATATAGAACTCTAATACTTATGAATATTTTTATCTTTTTGATTGTGAAGTAGATTGTAATGCTTGTTGTATTTGTATTTTTTTCTTTAAGCACTTTATATAACTTCTTTGGTTTGACCGTTGAAGCTTCAATCAGCAAGGCATGAGTCTAGACAAATTTTGTCTATGCAAATCTTCATTTTTATTATTGTAGATGCTTTAAAATAAAACATCTATAATCTTTAATTTTCGTGTTGTATTGAATATGTTTAAGGAAACAATTCAAACATACTCTTAATGTTTAATAGTTAATTTCATATATGTCAGAATTAATTAAGCTCCTTTGTTTCTTTATAAAATTGTGTTCAGACTATTGATCATTAATGTTTTTTAAAATGAATTCAGAAACAAATAATATAGTTATTTGTATTAAAACATTTTTTGTCATGTAAATTATCTAGAAAATCATTTGAACACTTCATTTTTAACTAATTAAAAGACTATTTCCTTGTTATAAGATCACATAAATTATATTTGAATGTTTAACACAACCTATAGAATGTAGAAGCTTAGATCATTTATGATAAGTACTACGTGCTACATAAATCACTTGTTAGAATGTTCACGTATATTTATAAATCACGTATATATAATACCTAGAGTGTTTTTATTATCTTCAAAACTTTCACCCGAAGGTTTTCATATCGTAATACCATTTAAAGGGTTGTAAATTGTCTATAGGGTCTTAGACAATCTAGATTTCAACACCCTGGAAATGGCTTCCAATGGTGATGTCTGAATAGTAAATGGAGATTTACCTGTAAAAGACTTTTTGTAACACCCTATAAAGGATTAGGGCATAATAAAATAATAACATATGAATAACAAAATTTACATAAAATAAATTCACATAACATAATATTTGTTATACATTGACGTCCCCAAATCAATGGTACAAAAGCCAAAATAAAATTTAGTCCATATAACTATACATATAAATTACAAAAGGAAAAACAATATGAAGATCTTTACAAAAAGTTAATTAAGCAAGTCATAATTTTCATCAAACTTAAAATTTGTTTCATACTTCACACTATATAACTTACTTTTGAACCTGTTCATAGTAATTTGTATTAAAACATTTTTTATCATGTATATTATATAGAAAATCATTTGAACACTTCGTTTTTAACTAATTAAAAGACTATTTCATTGTTATAAGATTAAAAATATTATATTGGATTATTTAATGTAACCTATATAATGTAGTTTAGATCATTTATAATAAGTACTATATGCTACATAAAATACTTGTTAGAATGTTCACATGTTTGTAAACCTTATATATATAACACCTAGAATATATATTTTTTATCGTCAAAACTTTCACCCAAAGGTCTTCATGTCATCATACCATGTAAAGAGGTGTAAACTATCTATAGGGTCTTAGAAATCTAGATTCCAGCACCTTGGAAATGACCTCCAATAGTGACGTCTGAATACTTAAACGAGGATTCACATGTACAAGACTTTCTATAACACCTTATAGAGGATTAAGGTATAATATAAATAATAACACATGTGAAAAATAAAATTTACAAAAAAAATCACATAACATAATATTTGTTATACATTGACATCCCCAAATCAACGGTACAACCAAACTAAAATTCAATCCATATAAATACATACAAATTTACAAAAGGGAAAGCAATACAAAGATCTCTTGAAAGTCATGTTTCATCAAACTCAAAAGTTGTTTCATACTTCACTATATAATTTACTTTTGAACATGTTCATTTAGAATATTTATAAAATTATGTGAGATTAACTCATTGAATAGTAACATAAATACAATAAATTAGCTTATCATTAAACATTTTATGAGTTGGTATTTCCATGGGGAATTTGAATTTAAGGGGCTCTCATATCCTCTTAAAGTCATTTAGAGACTGAGATCTAAATACTCTTCAAGTGATATGTTTTCTACAAGCACACTTTAAATATTCTTTTCTAAACAACTTGTGAAATATGGACTATACTTAAAAGTTTATCACACTAGGAGTTATGTTTTAAATTTTAGGTAAATATATCATTCAACAATTTTCATAAATTATTTCATAAGATATAATATTACACTCAAATATCTTTATATGCAATAACTATATGTAAGAAAATGACGATTCTAGGAATGTTTCATAAGAAAGGTTTAAAAGATATATAATGTACCTCTTTAGAAATTGATTCCATCGGTTAAAGTTTCATAACCCATAACTCTATATTTCTACAATTTTACATTTAATGTCATAAAAGGATAAAAAGAGATGGAAATAGGAGAATCACTCACTTAAGGAGAAAACTAATTGGTAAAACATGAAGGGAACAAGTAGAAGAAGTGATGGAGAAGTTAGGAAAGAGAAAGAAAGAGGAATCTCTTGATTCCTTGTGCCTTAGGAGGTAAGGAAATCTTTTCTTTCTTAGTTCTTAACTCTGTTATGTGTCAAAATATATAAAAATGACAACTTATGGTTATTTATACTCAACTGACAGGGTTAATTTGTTGAGTGAATCTCAAAGCACTGAGTGATTTGTTAAAAATTAGTAGACGAAGTCCTTATCTATAGAAGGGATTCACTCCTCAGAAGAAAGAATGGGGATTCACTCTTCAGAGAAAGAATGAAAAAGACATTTAACAAGAAAAATTTTCTAAGTGCAAGACATGTGGGTTGAGCATATTTGCTCTTTAGAGCAAAGTTGAAAAAATGGTATTCATCATAAAAATTTGTTTAGCGTAACTTTTATGCCTTAAGTGAATTTGTTCTAAATATAATTTTAGTGTAATGCTAAAAGTGGTTGAGCCAAATTGCATGCACGGATTATATTGAAAAATAACTTAACAATTTGAAAATGACTAAGCAAAATTATGTAAACAAATTTTCAAAATTCTCTTATGTATAATTTAGTTAAGCGAAACCGAATTTATTGAACAAATTTTTTCTAATAAAGACATTGTGAGACTATGTTTAATAAAAGATGCTAAGTTACTCTCTTACCCAAACAAAATTTCAGATAATTTACTCTCTAATACTGAAGTTAATAATAACATAAATAAAAGTATTTTTATAAATACAAATAAAAGTATATTTATAAGCATTTAAAGTTAAGAAAGTAATAATTTTTTTGTGCTCGTTTCAAGTAGTTATATTACGAAGTAATAAATTTGACTTCAGTATCCATAATAACTAAAATTTTATGTTATGAGTAGTTATATTATCAAGTAATGAAGTCGACTTCAATATCCATAATAATCAAAATCTTATGTTATGGAAAGTTCAAACTGAGAAGTTACATGGGACCAATAAGCTCTCGCGTTATATGCTTAATCCTCTATACTATATTCGTAAAATTGTTATTAAAAGGAATCCATTTATACTATTTAGAGTTGTGAAGACGTACCAAATTCATGATACTGATACAAATATGGGAGTCCTTGAACAAACACTGGATTTTTTTTTTTTTTTTCTTTTCAGCAGAAAAAACAAAGACCGGGTTATGAAATTTATTTATCTATTCAGGGAAGTTAACAAACCAACTGATTTCTTACCAAAGTTTTGGTCATGATTACTCATTGGTTACACTTTCCAAATTTGTATATTGCAAGTTTGGTCATGACAATTTGTACATATAGGTGACAATGAAACTATGATAAGACCTTATAACTTTCATAAGAAAACAAAAATCATATCGCATATTAATGGAAGACTAGAACAATTCAACTGTTTTCTAGCACTTTATTGGAGCCTTCAGTTAGGGGATTCAAGAAACCCACCTCAGATTTAAAGGTTATGGAGGGTTGTATGCTTTATTAATATATATACAGAAAATGTTTTTTTCACTTATGATTTATTATAATCTCATAACTAATACCTTCTTTCTGCCAACGTTTCTTTCATTTTGGTTAAATCATGTTTCTTTCCTCTTCGCTAAACCATGCTTCTTTCATGTGTATTTTCTTCCATTTTATACTAAGATGGCTATCTTTTTTACCATTTTTACTCAATGACTCTTGCATGGACCCACTATTTCTGGAAAGTATGACATCTAAATTTACATTAATTTAATGCATGCATTTCTTCAAAGGTTGAGGAACTTCTGATGCTCTGAAAAAATCTTCTTTAGCGAATTTTAAATAGATTACGACTCGGTGTACATTATGTATAATAAAATAATTTATCAATTAGATAAAAAATATGTAGAAAAATAACACGATAGTGTATACTATACTCAGAGTTTATTACACATGATATAACAATTTAAATAAAATTTAGGATATAATATATATTATGTTAAATAATTTTTTTATTTAAATTATATTTATTTTTAAAAATTTAATTTAAATTTACTTTTTATCAATTATGAAATTAGTAACAATTAAATTTTAAATTAATTATATACATTTATATTTTATTTGGATAAATAATTTTCATATTGTGAAAAAAGTAAATAGTTTTTAAAAATTACAACTAATATATTTAAAAACATTTAAACTTATTATTTAATTTAATATTATAATAAATAATATAATTTAAATTTATGTGATAATAATTATAAATATAAATACATATAATAGAATTTAATATGTGGAGTAAAAAGATTATGATATATATTATCATATAAATGAATATTGACAAAATTATACAAAATTTTATTTTATTTTATCTATATAGTTAGTTTTTGAAATTATAAATAAATTATATAAGTTTTGTAAATTAATATTATGATGCATATATTTATAAAAAAAATTGAATAATAAGAAAATATTTTTTATATTTTAATATCATATGTGTAAATATTCTATATAGGAAGAGGATGAGAGAACTTATTCTATCGTATTAAACATAAATTCAATTTCTCATTCAGATAAGAAATACACTAAAATGATAAAATAAAATAAATAATAATATAATATTATCATATCATTTTGAAACAACAAACTTCATATTAGGATAGTTATTATATGTTATCTTATGCATCAAGGGTCTTACGGATATATTTGAATGAGTTTCTTCCTGATAAATTAGAAAAATGAAATAAAGAGTAAAATGAAAGTAATTTCTTCATTAGTTAAAATTACCTCAAGTTAAAAAATAAAAATTTTAAAACATTAAAATAGAAAAATTCAATATATTGTTTTATTTATAAGCTAATTTTAATTTGTAAAAAATTAATTTTATTTTCTTTTACATTTTTTTTATTTCAAAAAATTCTTACAGGACGTTTGTACAACATATCATAAATGAATTTTCGATGATGGTATATATAATCGAATGCTTTCTTAACTTATTTGATGCGTAACTATACATATCAATATTTATATATTCTTAACTGCAATTTTGTTTTTCTATTGTTTTTTTTTTAAATAGGTGTTAATTTTATCTGTTTTGAGATTATTCATTATTGTTGAGAGATTTATCTCATGAAGAAGATATTATATTCTGACTTTTAGTATGTGTCAAACTAAAAGTTAATCCATATAATTATATATATGAATTTATAAAAGAGAAAACAATACAATTTTTTTTTTAGAAAAATAATTAAGCAACTCATAAGTGTTTTTAAATTAAAAAGTTGTTGATACTTCACACTACATATGATTTTATTCATTAGAATATATATATATATATATAATTATATGAGATTAACTCAGTAAATAGTAACATAACATATAATAAATAAGTTTATTATCAAACTTTTTATAAGTTAGTATTTTCATAGGAAATTTGAACCTAGGTTTTTATATATCCTCTTAGAGTTGTTGAGAGATAGAGATCTAAATACTCTCTGAGTGCTATATTTTCTAAAAAAAAATTTAAAATTTCTTTTTTCTAAACAACTTATGAAATATGGACTGCGTTTAAAATTTAAGCTAAAGATAACATTTAAAAATTCTCATAAAGTATTTTGTAAGATATAATATTATACTTAAATATCTTTTATATGCAAACACTATATCTAGGAAAATGACGATTCTATAAATGATTTATAAGAAAGATTCAAAAGATAACGTACCTCTTTAAAAAATATTCGATGAGTGAATGTTTCATAACTTATAATCCTATATTTCTCAAATTTTATATTTCATGTCAAAAAAAGGAAAATAATGGAAATATGGCAATGACTCACCTAAAGAGAAAAGTGATTGGTAAAACGTGAAGAGAATAAGAGATGGAGAAGGCAGGAAATATAGAAGAAAAAGGCATCTCTTGATTCTTTGTGCCTTAGGATGTAAGAGAATTTTTTCTCTCTTAGCTCTCAACTTTGTTCTGTATCAAATTATGTAAAAATGACAAGTTAAGGTTATTTATACTCAGGGTCAATCTGTTATGGGAATCTCAAAACAGTTTGTTAAGAATTATATAACATTTATTTAAATTTGTGGACGAAGCCCCTGTTTGTAGAGCGAATTCACTCCGAAATGGAAAAGACATCTAACAAGAAAAATTTGCTAAGCACAACCTCTGAATTGACCATATTTACTCCCGAGAACAAGGTTGAAAAAATTGTTTAACCTAAATTCTATGCGTTGAGTAAATTTGTTCTAAAGACAAATGTAATGCTAAAAGTTATTGAACCAAAAATGGCATACACTGATCGGATTGAAAAATTACTTAGCAAATATGGAAATAATTGAGCAAAATTATATTCACAAACTTTCAGAATTCTCTTGTAATTAATTTAGTTGAGCGAAGCCAAATCCATTAAACAAATTTTTTCCACTAAAAACATTGTGCAACTATGTTTAAAAGATGCTACAAAATTTTAGATCATTCACTCTCTAATACTTAATTTAATAATAGCACAAATAAAACTATATTTATAAGCACAAACAAAATATATTTATAAACCTTTAAAACTCTCAATATAAAGTAAAGCAAGATAATATTTTTTTTGTTTTTTGTTGTGATCCTATCAGGTAGTTATATTATTTAGTAATAAATTTGACTTCAATATCCATAATAACTAAAATTTTATGTTATGAGTAGTTATATTATCAAGTAATAAAGTCGACTTCAATATTCATAATAATCAAAATATTATGTTATGGAAAGTTCAAACTGAGAAGTTACATGGGACCAATAACCTCTAGCTTTAGATGCTTAATCCTCTATACTATATTCGTAAAATTGTTATTAAAAGGAATCCATTTATACTATTTAAAGTTGTCAAGACGGACCAAATTCATGATACTGTTACAAATATGGGAGTTCTTGAACAAACACTGGATTTTTTTTCTTTTCAGTAGAAAAAACAAAGACCGGGTTATGAAATTTAATTATCTTTTCAGGGAAGTTAACAAAAAACCTGATTTCTTGGCAAAGTTTCGGTCATGATTGCTCATGGGTTACACTTGTGTCCAAATTTGTACATAAGTTTGGCCATGAAAATTTGTATATAGGTGATAATAAAACTAAGACCTTATAACTTTCATATAAGAAAACAAAAATCATATCGCATATTAATGGAAGACTATAACAATTCAACTGTTTTGTAGCACTTTCTTGAAGCCTTCAGTTAGAAGATTCAAGAAACCTCAGATTTAAAGGTAATGGAGGGTTGTATGCTTAATTAATTAACATATACAGATAAATCTTTTTTCACTTATTATTTATTATAATCTCGTAACTAATACCTTCTTTCTGCCAATGTTTCTTTCATTTTGGTTAAATCATGTTTCTTTCCTCTTCGGTAAACCATGCTTCTTTCGTGTGTATTTTCTTCCATTTTATACTAAGAAGGCCATCTTTTTAACCATTTTTACTTAATAACTCTTGCATGGCCCCACCATTTCTGGAAGTATGACATGGAAATTTAATTTAATGCATGCATTTCTCCAAGGTTGAGGTACTTCTGATGTTTTGGAAAATTCTTCTTTAGTTGATTTGAAATAGATTAGGACTTGGTGTACATTATATAAAATAAAATAATATATATATTAGTTAAAAAATATATAGAAAAATAACACCATAATGCTATAATAAGAGTTTATTACTGATGATATAACAAATTAAATAAAATTAGCATATATAAATTATGTTTAAATAATATTTTTTTAGATTATATTATTTTTTTAAAAGTTAACGTTAAATTTAAATTTTTTCTAAATTTTGAAATTATTAATAAATAAATTTTAACTAAATTATATACATTCATATTTTATTTGTATAAATAATTTTCATATTATGAAAAAGTAAATAATATTTTAAAATTACAATTGATATTTTTGAAAATATTTAAACTTATTATTTAATTTAATATTATAAAAATAATATAATTTCTATTTATTGCATAATAGTTATAAATATAAACAGATATAGTATAATATGTTGAAAAAAGGTTATGATATATAGTATCATATAAATTAAAATTATTTTTTTTCAAAATTTCATTTTATTTTATCTATATAGTTAGCTTTTACAATTATACATAAATTATATAAGTTTTGTAAAATTAATATTATGATGCAAATATTTATAAAAAAATATATTTAAACAATAAGATAATATTTTTTATATTTTAATATCATGTATAAAGTTATCTATAAATACTGTATATAGCGAGAGGATGAGAGAACTTTATTCCATTGTATTAAACATAAATTCAATTTCTCACCTCAGATAAGAAATAAACTACAATGATAAAATAAAATAAGTAATACTATAATATTATCGTATCATTTTGGAACAACAAACTTCATATTAGGATACTTATTATATATTATCTTATGCATCAAAGGGTCTTAAGAATATATTTGAATGAGTTTCTTCCTAAAGAAAACTAGTACAAATATAAAGAGTGAAATTAACTTTTTCATTAGTTAAAATTAGCTTATTCACGAGTTACAAATAAAAATTTTAAAATATAGAAAAATTCAATAAATTATTTTATTTATAAGCTAATTTTAATTTATAAAGATTATTTTTATTTTCTTCCATATTTTTTTTTATTTTAAAGAAACTCTTACAAAAATGTTTGCACAACATATCATAAATAATTTTCGATGATGGTGTATAAATTTGAATGTTTTCTTGTATATATGTAATTTTATTGTTATTTCAAAACAAGTGTTTCATGTATTATGAAGTTGTTTGAGATTGATTTCATCCTTGAATGTAGAAGATATTGTATTTTGACTTCTAGTATAAGAATTATAAATATGAGTGATTTGGGTTTTACTTAAATTTTACGGGAGACACTCAATATTTTTATGAGTTTTGAAGAATTATAAGATGATCCAAAAAATACATCTTTGTTAAGTTGTGAACTCCTTATATAAGGACAGTTGGCTATAGAATGAGGTGATGTTGATGGAGCTTTAAGACTCTATTTGACAGACTTTCTAATAAATCATACAATCAAGTAAGCAAAACCATCTAGTAAGAGTAGAGAAAGACAAACAGATTCTATACTGATTCATCCAAAATCTAGTTTGACAACTCAAAGGATTCACAAGAGTTAATCACACAACTCAAAAGATAAACACTCAAAAGGTAATAAAACTTTAACATTCGTGATTCTTTGTATCTTTCTAATTTAAAAAGTAGATTGTAATATTTGTTGTATTTGTATCCTTATTTTAAGAACTTTATATAGCTTCTTTGGTTTGACCGTTGAAGCTTTAATCAACAAGACTTGATTCTGCATAAACTTCTTCTCTACAAATCTTTATCTTTATTGTTGTAGATGTTTTAAAAAAAAATTTGATATTATCTTTAATTTGCATTTTGCTTTGAATGTTTAAGGAAACAATTCAAACATAATTGTAATATTTAAAAGTTAATTTTAGATATATCATAATCGATTTATTTCCTTATAAATTTTTTTTCATATGATTGATCATTGATACTTTTTGAATGAATTCAAAAAAAAATAATATAATCATTTGTATTAGAACATTTTTTTATTATGTATATTATCTAGATAATCATTTGAACACTTTATCTTTAACTAATTAAATGAATATTTCCTTGTTATAAGATCACACATATTATATTAGACCATAAAATATAGAAGCTTAGATCGTTCATGATAAGCACTACACATTTCATAAAACACTTTTTAGAACACTCACATGTTTGTAAACCTTATATACATATATAACACTTAAAGTATTTTTGTTATCATCAAAACTTTCATCCAAAGGTCTTCATATCACCAGATCATCTGGAGGGGTGTAAATCGTCTATAAAGTCTTGGACAATCTAGATCTCAACACCTTGGAAATGGCCTTTAGTGGTGACGTCTGAATACTAAATAGAGATTTACAGTAAAATACTTTCTATAAAACATTATATGTTGAGTTCAAGACGGGGTGCATTAAACTATATAAAATTGTTCAAATTAAAAGGGTAGAATGAAACCTTTCACAAAAATCAATAGACTACGGAAAATAATTCACAAGTATCAAAAAAGTAGTTGATCAAATAAATCTTTTAGTCTATTTTATTTGCTATTTTATTTGATCAACAAAAATTCAATTTATCAATTTTCCACTCCAGCAAATTACAATTTTCTTGATCAAGAAACTCCCAGAAAAATAATTAATTACACCTCAAATATAGTTGAAGAAAATTTCGATTAATTCATAGTTTTTGCAGAACTTGAAAACATTAAAAGAAAAGGAGTAGAGAAACTGGACACACAAATTTTATACCAGTTCACTTTTTTACAAGAGCTACATCCAATTTCTTTGTCAATCAGGCAAAGATTCCATTAAAAGTAACACACAATACAATTCAATTACAAGAACAAAACCAAAAAACACTCTTGCACCCTACAAGAATGTGAACATAATAATTAATATAACAGTAATAAACAAGGATTATATCTTAAAGGAAGAGAGAAACATAATAAAAATAAAATCTGTGTGCAATTAATAATGCAAATAAGACAAAAATTGACTAAGAAAACTTGAATCTATACATAATTACCTTCTTATCTTTTTACCATGCCACCTCATTTTTTTATCATACCACCTCATCTCTTACAAGTAGATCAATAAAAGCAACATTCAAAATATATTTAGATTCCAACTAAGAAGTTCAAGTGGAACTTTGATTCCAACTATGAAGTACAAGTGGAACTATAAGTAATGATTACAAAATTTACTATATAAATAAGGGATATGGGTTAGGTTCTTAAATAAAGCGACAATAAGAGAAAGGGAGAGAGAGAGAGAGAGTTTGTGCTGTGTTTGTAAAAGAGTGAAAGAGAGCAAGGGTTGACATATAGAGAGATTCTAATTTCCAAATATTCAAGTAAGGAAAAAGAGACATACTTTAACTATTTGTTTTAAATTTTTCTATTGTAGTGAGGTGTCAGTGACCTCATTCTCTTAAATTATAATTATTTCTATTGAGTCTGTAATACAGGTTTATTCATGAGTATTGTTCTGGTTTATTATTTTATATTTTTATATTTTATACATGTGTCTCATGATCACTATGTACATAGTAATTTGGAAAAATTGTAGATGGAGATTTACTCCTTTAAGATTTAAATGAGTGAGTATTATTTGAGATAAAAATAACCTCTTATATATTTGTATGGAGATGTTCATTTATCCTCACCAGTAACTATAATGTTTTTTTCAAAACTTTCTAAAAACCAAAAATCTGATTTATATATTGATTTAATATTATAATATTTTTGTGATATATTATTATTTTTATGATATATATCTCACTTTCCTATTTTTTTTTTGTGCATGATCAAAATATTAATTTAAAAAAAATAAATGGAAGCTCCAAACCATCCTAATCCATTTACAACAGTCATCACTATATATTCTTCTGAAACTACTTGAATGACCAATGTTGCTGATAATTTTGTTACCTTTGAGGGAGTGGAATATTCAACTTTAACATTTGCTTCAAATTGGACGTTTCTATAATCTTTGATGGTCCCATTATAGTGACTTTCTATATGCCACCTGCGCCGCACTTTAATCTACTTATCAATGTGTTTCCACTAGCTATCTAAAATAAAATTATAAAGATAACTGTACTAGCAAATAATACGTGAATATATATATATATATATATATATATATATATATATACCAGAATGTAAGCATTGAATAGGTAATATATTAAATATGTACTTCTTTTGTTATTCATTAGAAAATAGACCCTATCATGAAACATTCAATTATATAGTTTAGATCAAAAGATCATCTTAATCTTAGATTTAAAACTTTTAGAAAACAAAGAACTGACACCTTCATCAAAAGCACAATGGAAACCATATATATCGGTAAAATGATGTTGCATTTATTTCGCTTGCTTCACCTCATTCGGCTTCTTCAAATCCTTTAAGTAGTTGTTGAATCTAAATGCTATAATTTTTTTTTTCTATAATACTTCCAAAACTTCATTTTTGGTATTAGACGCTAAAATCTCCTTTTTCGAGCTAATACATAATTCTAAAATAGTGTATATGAGATATTCAAATTTAGATGCTTAAAAACAATCAGCTATATTTTGAATATGTTAGAACAACATTTATACAGTTTAATTTGGACAAATATGCTAAAGAAAGAACAGATTGCATAATTGCTATATATAATTTTAAAAAAAATTACAATAAGGGATCGTCTAACGAAGTTAATAACAAACATGTTCATGGAGCGTCCCAGTGATAAAAAGAAAGGGGCCTTACACCTCAGTAAAGATGTTTTGGTGATGAGGTTGAAGATGTTTAGAGAGTTTTAGCTTTCATTTCTTATTGTTGAGTTTTTCACCCATGCTATTCACAAGGAAATAATCAACACATAGGTGTACTAAAATGAATTAAAAAGAAAATGAGTTTTGGAAAGAAAAAAATATTTTCAAAATATTTTATAGCTTTGTTAATTGATTAAGTTTTAGTATAATCGGTCAAACTGTTCTTGACGAGGTTCAAAATAGGATAATTCCCATAACAAAGTAGATTATGCAAGAAATAAACTAAGCTCTTCTGGAGAGTAGTTAGATTTCATGAGTTGACTTTGGGATAGAGATCCCAAATTTATTAGTCATTTCTAGATGACACTCTAGGAACGATTGTATATCAAACTAAATTTTTCAACCTAGTATTAAGGTACTTAATAGGTCTCTTTCCATTTGCTCGGGTTAGTTCTTAAGGATAACCACAAATCTTGGGATGAGTACCTTCCCATAATGAGTTTGCATATAACAGGGTAGTCCATAAGACTACTGGGATCTTTCCTTTTGAGGATGCATATGGGTTCAACTCTTATACCTTTAGATTTGATACCCCTACCAAACCTACATGAATTTATTTACAAAGAAGGGGTTTCCAAAGCAGAATTTGTTAAGAAATTACATGAGCGTTAGGAACAAGATATAACAACAAATTGAGAGATACACCAAAAACAATAGTGGAAGAGAGAGCTAATTTTTTAGAAAGGTGATTGGGTTTCGCGTCACCTACGCCAAGACAGATTTCCTAAACAAAGGAAGTCCGAACTCAACTCCCAAGGTGATGGTCCTTTCAAGTCCTCTAGAGAGTCAATGATAATGCATATAAGTTAGATCTACTTGATGATTATGGTGTTCATACCACTTTTAATGTATTTGATCTTTTTCCTTTTGTAAAGGTACAAATGACGAGGCAAAACCTTCAAATTTGAGGATAGATCCTCTTCAAGAGCAAAGGGATGATTGAAGGCCCATCAACAAGGGACCAGCCATAAAAGCCATGGTCAGTTGATCTCAACAAAGTCAAACTCTTATCAATATGGGCCAACCTTCCAAATTGTAAAGAGTAGTTTAGTGTAGTTTTGGGCCATGTGATGGGCCTGAGAATAAGTAGAGTTTGGGCTTGTATTTGAGCTTTGAGTATAATAGGTTTAGAATTAGTGTTTAGCCTATCTAGGGTATCAATTGGGCTGAGAAAAATTCAAGAGAAACCCTAGATATCCTAGGGTTACATGGAGCACGTTGCACACAAGGAACACATTCAACATGTGTTAAATGTGGATGAAGAGCAAGATAAGCGTGAAACACACATGGCACACTCCCATTAGCTTGTGTAGATCCAGGGTTTTTCTTTGAATTTTGAAATTGTAAAAATTAGCTTCATCTTTGGCCAGCCTCATGCACTATAAATAAAGGTGCTTAACCATTATAAATTTAACTTGGAATTAGTAGTAAATGCCTACCAAATTTCAGCCACACTTGTTCTTTGAATTCTCTCTAGGTTAGATCTTTTACACAAGATTCTAGCTTAGGCACCACTAAGAGTTATCCCAACCTCTCTTAGAACCAAATCACCGAATTGTTCACTTCATTTTCTCCATGAATTCTCACTTCTTCATATTACTTTAACAAAATCTCTTGATAAAAGATTCAAAAAGATGTTTACCAAGTGTGTGTGCAAGGATTTCTTAAGACCAAATAAAGGCCAACTATTAATTTCGAGATGATTAATGCCTAATTATCACAGAGATCTAAGAAAGGAAACAAAAAAGTAAATATGCAAGGATATAAATGAAAGCAATTAAAAATTAGACGAAGCCTAAGTGAAAGTACAAGTGACACTTGAAGCTCCTTGACACACTTTCCAAGACTATATGTTTACTATTACAATGTTCAAATTTGAGATTGCTCTAGAGATTATCCCAAACCACTAAAGCAAGTAAAAAAAATTACAAATGAGAAAAATTAATACACAAAATCCAATAACAAAACAATTCAGTTTACAAAACTGTAATTTTGTATTTGTTTTTGAATTTTCCTTGAATTTGCGCTCCTTTCCTCTTAAGTGTTTCGCTCTTCTATTGGATCCTTCTACTTGTTGATTATCTCAAAGAAAGTCATCCTTGTCACGATCTTCTACTTCTCTAAGATGTTATCTAACAAGTTAGATAACATTTTTCACACAAGATCACAAATCAAAAATTATTCTACCTCAAGTGGTCAATAAGTATTAAATGAAGCTCAAAGCTTGAATTCTTAAACTCAATATATTTGAATCGTGACAAACTCAAAGAGTAATTTTAAATCGACTAAATAAAGAAATTAAAGCTACAAAAATAGTAGGTGCGCAAATAAAATCCTAAGAAAGATTCTAGAATAGATTTTCAAATAAAAACAAAACTATAATTATTTGTTGTTATTCTTGCCTGAATTATGTAAATTTTTATATAATTAATTCCAGGCCAAAAATTCTATCTGGTATGGATATTTTAATGTATGAATTGGCCATAACAAAATTTAGTCAAAAATTCGTAGGAAAAATTTGAAACAAATTTACACAGTAAACAGACACGGAGTTTTGCTACGCCCAACGATAACAATTCACGCTTAGTGCGATGAACTAAACATCCTAGCTTTTACAATTCATCATTTTTCTGTTTCGATTTTTGATGCACCCTTTAAACCCAAATTCAATAACATGTTGAACTATTCAAATCTAGCTCCGCGTTTAAAAATAATATGTAGGTTTTTTTTTACAAAAGTGGTGCAGATTTATCTGCAAATTACAGTATGGGCAGATTTTTAAAAAATTATCTACTTAGTAAGTTGTGCTTGGAAGCACGTTTTAGGATGAAGAAGTCGTGCTTGGTAGCACAACTTCAGTATGCAACACTTTTTTTTTTGTCTTATACAAAGTCGTGTATGCAAAGACGTATTTTGAAGTTTTTTTTTGGACAATCAGAAGTTGTGCTAGGAAGCACGACTTCTACATTAATTTTTTTTAAAAAAAAAACCCTCACAAATACACTTAATCATGATTTATGTATTTTTTCTCACAACGTCATGTATGGGTGATGTATGGAGGGAACAGTACCTTACAATTGTCCAATACAATAGGATTGAACACATTAAAAATAAAAAAGGAAAGTATATTCCAAACAATAATTAAACACCCATGAAATATATGAAAAAATTCCTCTTATTCTATTACATTTTTGAAGTGTTTTGTGAAATTCGCGGCTTCCTCTGCTCATAATATATTTTCTTTTACTATTTTTAGGGTGTTCATCCTATTTTATTAGACAATTGTAAGTTCCCTCCATGCATGACGTCATTTTGGTGCATGCAATGTAATTTTTTAAGGTTGTTTGTACTAGACTGGCAAAACAATATGAAATAATATTGTATGAACATTTCGTACCACGAGAAAAAATACATAAATCATAATGAAGTATAACTGTGAGGGTTTTTTTTCAAAAAAAAAAGTTAGTGTAGAAGTCGTGCTTCCTAGCACTGATTGTTAAAAAAAAAAAAAAATCCAAAAAATTGTCTCTGCATACACAATTTTGTATAAGACAAAAAAAAGTGTTGCATAGTAAGTCGTGCTATCAAGCACAACTTGTTCATCCTAAAATATGCTTTCAAGTACGACTTACCCAATTGTGTGATTTTTTAAAAATCTGCCCATATATGTAATTTGCAGGTAAATCTACACCACTTTTGTAAAAAAAACCTAATATGTATAGCATTTATAATACTTTTTTAATACAAACTTCAAATCCGCAAAAATTGTAGCAAACTGAAACTATAAAATTTGAAATTTTGAACAAAACCACAAGGCATAAGAGAAATCTAACTCTATGATACTTGATAGTGATCTAATAACAAGTGATAGAATTCAATTTGCAAATGAAAAAACATTCAAAAACACATTTAATTTTCAGTTCAAAGGTTTAAGGTTTGCAACAATTTGAGTACGAGTATATTATTCCTTGACCTCCTTTACCATTTTAAGAAAGTGTTGTGGATCTAGTGATAGGTGGTTGTACTTTGTTGACTATGTTATTATTGGTGTGACATTAGCTATATATCCATCTCCATATTCGATATATAGATTGATTCACATCTATGTCATGCCTATATATCATATATAGTGAAAGAATGTCGATTTTCTATATTATCACTTGATCAATTACATAGTTCGAATGATAACAAGACACAAATCATATCACGAAAAAAAGCTTGATTGTTTAAAAAATAATTTATCTTATTATATATCTATAATTTATTCTATATTTTATTTAGTAACTAATATCATTTTCCTGAATTCAAAAAAAGATATTTGATATCTTGCCATCTATAATTGATTATAAACATGTTTTAAAAGATATTTTTAATGATATTCTAAAATGGTGCATTTCTATTACTTCGTAACATTACGAATGTAAAACTTATTTATACTAATACTGTAAGTAAAAACAACCAAAACATAAATACTTAAATAGTTTTGTTATATACTTAAATTTTAAATTCTTAAGTTAAATTTAAGTTAGAAAATATATATATTATAAAATTTAAAACATTAATATATTAATATATGACATATTATGATTGTCTGTGATAATTTTATATGAAAATATTATTATTAAAAAAATTATCTTAATAAAGTTAAAAAATAAAAAATATTAAAAGTATCAAATAAAACTTACATTATATATATAAAAATACAAAAAATATATTTTAAATTATAAATTTTAAAATACAAAAGATATATTATAAATTTTGGAATATATATCATAAAATCCGGGATATGTATTTTCACTTTAGATTATATATTTTAAAATATGGAGGTAAAATTGAAACTTCAACTTTTATGGGTGCATCCATAAAGTTTTGTTCATGCGGGGCCCAAATAAAGTTTCTTTCAAAAATTCCAATTCAACAGAGTGCTTCTTCCTGTATCTTCATACTAAATAGAAAGATTGTTTTACCTTTTAACATTAAATTTTTAACCCAACTTTACTCATTTCCCCTTTTTACCGTATCCTGCACCTTGTTTTTGCGTAAAATTTAATTTTTTTAATTCTAAAATTAGGAAGTCAATTTTGTTAAAATTAAACTTTTGAATTGTGTAATTCGAAAATCATTTCCTTAATCTTAAAACTTTCAAATCAGAGGTACACATTTTAATTAGAAGCAATTATCCAAAATTTTAAATTTCTAAATTTTAAAATCCGAAAGTCATTATAAATTTTTTTAGCCTAGAATTCTACCATCCGGTAAAGAGATATTAATTTTATGGTTTTACAGTCTTTCAAATTTTATAATCCAAAAAATAAAACGTTAAAAAATAATTTTTGAATTGTACAATTAAGAAACTATTAGACATTCAAAAATGACTTTCACATTGTAAAATTTATAAATATTTTGTTTTCAGAATTATAAAATCTAGAAATCATTTTCAAATGTTCAATAACTTTGTTTTCAGAATTATAAAATCTAGAAATCATTTTCAAATGTTCAATAACTTATGAATTCTGCAATTTTTCTCAAAACATCATTAACATAAAATTTTTATATTCTTAAAGCTTTCAATCTAGAAGTAATTTTCATAAACTTGTAAATTTTCAGTTAGAATTCAAAAATCATAATAAAATGTTTTGGCTTACAAATTATATAATCCGAAACCTATCTTCTTTATCGAATTATAGAATCTGTAGAGAAGAAAAATTTTATTATGACTTCCAAATTCTATAATCCATAAGCTTTAAAGTTTATAAATAAACATGTTCATCTTTTTATTCATGATCAATATTGAAATTATAAAAATTATAAAGGTGCAGAAAAATATTATAGAGGTGCAGGAGGAAGAAGCACTCTTCAACACAAATAATTCTAGACGAAACATTCACCTATTAATTTTTAAAGTACATGGCTTTTTAGTACAGAAATTTAAAGGCATAAATAATTTCTTAACAAAGATAAACAATTATTTTCTAAAACCATTTAAACCAAATTCTATTCTCTTTATTAGAAGTCCGTCATAATAGGCAATATACAGCTGTTTTAAGAAACTCTTTCATGAACATTTTCAAAAAAGTGAATACAAAAAATAAATAACTTTTTTATCAACCAAAATAACTTGTACATAAGTAAAATTTTGAAAAAAATTACACGAAAAAATTCTCTTAACTCGATATAAATTGATAGAAATTTCAATTTCAATTTTTATAAGCATTTAAAAATAAATTCGTCTAAACAATTGAGAAAACCATATTGTTTTACAAACAAAAAATTCTCTGAAATTGTACTCGACTACTAATAACACCTTAAAGCCATAAACCAAGCTCATAACTGAAGAAAAGTTCTGTGGAAGTACATATGTTACTAGTCATTGGTCATATGAAAACTATTAACATTCACCAATAGTACAATTTTGTTATTTCAGCCTGTGCCCACATATAAAGCTTGAAACTCTTATCAATGTTTACATATTACACCAGTTCAACATCAGATACGAACCGTAACATACAAGGCATATATAGACAAATTGGATCTCTAACACTTAGCCACAGCAGGAGCCACAGGCAGGAAGTGAATCTGGAAGTGCAATGGGATAAAAACAACCGCCAAAACAGAAGAAATCATTAGCAAACGAAAACTACAAAGGAAAAATAAAAATCTAAATGACTAAAGATTAAAAGCAATTTAGACAAATAATAAACTTACTGTGATCACGTCCCCTTATACTATCTAGACCACGGACATTGTCAAGACCCCCACGAGGAGGGCCTCGTGGACCACCACCATATGGTCCACCACCACCACCGCCGCCACCAGGGCCTCCACCAGGAGCACCACCATCCCATTTTTTACCAGCAGCACCTTTTCTATAGGCATCTGATTTTTCCATCTAAAGAGTGAAACATCATAAGCATGCATGAATTCTATACAATAACCACATATTCCTTAAATTTCTTTTATGTGAATCAAGAAACGTGTAAATGTTACCGAGAACATTGTTGCAAAAAACACGCCAATGAAGTTAAAAATGGCCCAGAAAAAATCTGTGATTGTTTGAAGCCGCCATATTGATCGCTTCGATTTGACAACACCTGCTCAAAAATGCATCAAGCTTCCATTATGAATCAATATCAAGACATATAATCATTTCACTGTAAAGAAAGAAATTCTCTAAGTCCCAATATATAAAATATATAAAATTTTACACCTCAACATGTACAAAAAGTTTGCAGTAAAATAAAAGGCAAAACGATTCAAATATATAAAATCAACATGTACACCTCAACTTCTGAAGACTTTAGATGACTTCTATAAAAGTTAAGTGTACAAGCTGATTTTAAATTATATAAGTGCAATTCATTTTAATTTCAAACTTCTTTGTGCTAAAAGTATTCAGTTATACAAATAGGGCCTACAACAGATTTGTTTTCGATCCATCACACAACCCAAAAAACTGTCCACGCATTAAAAAGCAGCACAATAATTGTCCAGATATTTAGTTTCAAAGGAACCACATAATAGCTAGTAGCCTTGAGTAGTGTTAGTCCAAAGCTTGTTACCCTTAAAAGAAAAAGTTAGACCAACAGAATTTTAAGAAAAAAACTCAAAAAAATTAATAAAAAATAATTAAATATGATCTTTTAGAGAAGCTAGTTTTAGGAGTTTGTGCTCCTCCTTTTTCTTCTGTATTTCAAAAATCTAATCATCCAAAAAATTTTAAGTTATAAACTTAAAAGATTATAGAATTACCAAACATCTATAAACTTCAATTTTATTAAGGTAGCTTTCAAGCTACAAAAAATGTCAGGACAAACACTGCCTTAGTGTCACTACTCTAAAGTTTCAATCCGTAACGCTTTCTAATCAAGCAGTAATGGCAATAATAAAATAATAACATCAAGCTAAACATCAGACAGAACATAAGATAGGATTACAATCCATCCAAACCAGGCAAAAAAACATCAAACAAAAAAAATAAGCATTAAAAAGATATATCAGCAGCTTTCACTAGGAAGCCAATAACTTCATCAAATTTATATTTTTCAAGTTGACAATAACCCAACTACAAATTTGGCCATTTCAAGCAAATACATTTGCAGTCACAAACATCTAGGCTAATTATGAAAATATTACAGCAGTCTTTGTATAAAACACAAAATAAAAAAAATGGGTAAAATAAAGATCAATAAGCAAGAAATGGGAAAGGAGAAATCTTAAAATTTTTTTACTTATATCCTTGGACATATGTACCCAATGCAAAAGAAAAGACTGCTTTATATAAGGCAAGGTTTGCACCTATCTATATATTATGATTAGTCCTTCTCACTAGTCAATATAGACTCTTCAAGACCCCCTCAAGCCGAGGACTATACATCTCAACCATGGGACTGGAGAGAACCAAATAAGGCATGACACGATATACCGAGCAAATTTGATAAAGATAGGTTCTAAATAACTATAATATCCTATTAAAATAGTGAAATTTAAATCTAGCTCTACCTCACCTACAGATTGAATAAGATGAGGTTTACACCCACTTATATATTATGATTAGGTCTTATCTCTATCAATGTAGGTTTTTTAACAATGATTATGCCGTTTAGAATTGCATTCCATAATTTTCTCCAACACGTTTTCTAAATAACTAATGTAAAAAAGAATGAGAAGATGAGGAATCATTCTTCGCAAGGGCACAAATACGTAATTGAAAAAGACAAGCTCATGATTCACCAGTGCCTCTGAAACAGATCAAAAGAAATTGATCCAAATTGGAATGACACACCCTTGATTCACCAACAATAACACCAAATAACCTCCTTTAAATGGTAGTAAGTGTTATTTACTCCAGCAACTCCATTACTTAGTCTTCACTTTCATTATAACAACCACCTCAGCAACTGATACTATCTCTGTATTACTGACATTACTAGTTACATTTGAAGCTAAAGTGATGGAAAACAAGAAAATGAAGAACACTGCTCACAATCCCTCAGGAAGAGCTGAGCTCCACCAGTTCTTCGGAGAAAACTGGACAACTATGTTGCATGGAAGCAGTTATGGTACCAGTACCCGGTAAAGATACAGAATCGAGCATTTTCTAAAATTTAAAGGTATGCTTATGCTACTGAAGAATATAAAATATTAGTATGTTATAGTGAAAACATCTAACAAACTAGTATCTCACATCTCACAAGCAAGGATGGATTGAATAAATAGAGAAACAAACATGAGAAAATGAGAGGAAACAAATCTGGAAAACTGACATTGGGGGGAGGGGGATCAAATGACCATACAAATGTTCTAAAAAAGAATTATATACACCCAGCATGTACTTTTGGTACCAGATGAGTATATGTAACATTTGAAAAAAATAAAGTAGTAATGTTTTACTTGTTTGTTTCAGCAATTTAGTTCCGTTTGATCAAACATTAACTATCTCGTGTAAATCTTTTTTCCCCCATTCTATACAAAACTAAGTGACTTCACACCAGACTGTATTATTACTACGCCCCCATAAATGAAAGGTGATAGTGTATGTGTACTTTATAATCAACAAGGACTCAGGTGTGAAACTAAAGGGTATTTCCAGCGATGAATTTGAGAGGGTCTTAATAGGCAGATATTTACTTTTATCGACTATATTATGTTTCTAAATTCTAACATTTTAGATGAATGTTAAATCAATACTGTTCGATATCCGAGAAAAATAATGCGTTGCCCAATAACCTCAAAATTTGTTGTTCTATGAAAACTGGAAAATCAGGGAATACTGGGATAAACACGCTTAATGTTAAATCAGAAAGAAGAAAGATAAAATTTCATTGATAAACTATTAAAAGGAAAAAAGAAACACGATCAGTATGATTATGAAGATATAAGGTTGTCAGCAACCATCGAAAGTAAGGAATCCCGAGAAAATAAAACAGAATTAAAAAGAAAGTATTGGATCTAAAGGAACCGATGAATCAGAAATTGAACATAGGGAAATCCATAAATAAGATAAAAGGAAATTGATATAAGAATTAAGAAGAGGAAGATACCTCGCTCAACGTACGCCATGGAGAATATTGCTGCAATTGAACGGAAAAGGGGAATTGGGTTTCAATTTGTTCTTATAGTTTGTTACTATTATATTATTATTATTATATATATGGATGTTAAGTTCAACGCTCTTCTAGACTCAGTCAATTCTAGCCCCTACGCGATTTTCACACGTGCCTTGTTTTCATTGGTCAACAAACGTAGGTGTCATTTGTATTGGCACGGGCCGGGCTCAACAAGTGTCTGCCCACGGTCTCAAGGGATTACGTTTTGCACCTCTATAAGTTCTTCCTGTACTCCATAAAATTTTAGATTCCCATTTTGCCATTATTGTATTAAATGATAATGAGGGAGGTTTTGCTCGTGTGTTTTCTGCCCTCGATTGTTTATAGCTGAGTTGTTGAGTATATTTAAGTGAAGATTATAGGGTGAAGTTTGAAGGTGGACAAAAATTTTATACTTTTTGTTTTGGTTTAGAACTGGCTTGCATTTGTGATTTAAGATTATGTCAAAACTATATAATCAGCATAATTTTTGGATCATGCAAGTATAAATTTTGTAACGGTAAAATCCAAAATTTCGAGAAAAGTTTATCAATTACACAATTCAAAACATTTATTTGATCTTTAAAATTGATTTTTTATTACACAATTCAAAATATAAAATTGATTTTTTATATTATATACTCCAAAATACAGTTTTAAAAAAAAAGTTATACAATTCAAAAGCCACTTTTTATTAAAAAAACTTTTGAATTGTATAATTTACCACCTATTTAACATCCAAAAATTACTCTTCTAAACAAATATTACTAAATTGTATAATCTAAAATAAATTCCAAACTTTCTGAGATAAAAAATTTCCAAATCACTTAATTCAAAGTATGTGTAAAACTCAAAAAAGAAAATAGTCTAAAACCATAATAACAAAACAATCATCACATTTGATGACTGCTGGTAACAATAATAAAATGACAATAACAACTAGCCGTACAAGAAGAAAAAAATGTGAAAAAAAAAGAGATGAGAAAGTGAAAAAGTAAATAACAAAATACAATTAAATTTTTAAATAGACACTTTTATCTTTTATACATTTCCATCAGCTCCAGGAGGAAACCATAAGATTAAAAAAAAAAAAAATCTCCCTATTCTCAACGTAAAATTAGCCGAAAAGACCTACCTATATATTCCTAAGTCCTTTTAAAGTGGACTTTTTCTTCTTCACCCTACATCTTCCTGCACCTCCTCCATGTTTTGTAAATTCCAAGTTTGTCCCTTCTTTTCTGTAATACATATAAAATAGTAAAAGTATTATTTCATATTTTTTCTTCAAAATATATTATCCGATATTTTTTAAATGATGTATTTTACCTAACTTTAGAATGTGTATATTTTATCACTATTTTGGAAAGGCCATTTCGAAAAATATTTCACATTATTTTAAAATGTACAGTTAGAAATATGTTTCATATTATTCTAAATCATACATTCTAAAACACCTCTCATTCCTCTTAGTAAAAATGTAATTGGGGAATATATTTTTTTCATAATATCATATAAAAAAATGTGAATAATGCTTCTTCCGCATGTTTTTGGACTATACTTTTTTACAATTATTTTATTTTATATTTTTTTAAAATTAAAATGTGACTTGATTAAAATGTATGATTAAGATGATTAAGAATTTTAATAATATCTTACGTTATAAATTCATATTAGATAAAATTTTAGTTCACCGTAGCATTTTCATTTTATCTCTTTAATTAATATAAATAAAATCTTAAATTGTAAAGAATATAACAAAATGTATAACATCAACAAATAACAAAAATATATGCAAGCTTTAATATAAGATTATAGTTTGTCGATAGTGGGTGATAGTGATGGAGTTATGACATTTTTCTTTGAGGAATCAAAATATAATAAGTACATTAATTATAAACATGAAACTAATATTTTAAAATGTATAAATAAATAAAAATTGTAAAGAATGGAGAGTTGTGAGTTTATATGAATCCGAAAAAAAAACAAAGATGGGTTTAAAAATATAAATTATATCTTTTTAAACTTAAAATATTCCATATATTTTTAGTTTCATATCTATCTTAAATACAAATAATTACATGCAGTTACTTTTTACATATATAACTTTAATAATAGACTATAACATTATTTGAAACAATGCCAGAGGTCAAATGGGAGTAAATTAAATTAAGAAAGATGTTCTAATTCATGAAAGACTTTTCTTTGTTGAGTTATAATATATATATATATATATATATATATATATATATATATATATATATATATATATATATATATATATATATTATGAGTTTAATTTTCTTTTAGTGGGTTAAATGTTATGATATAATGCATGGTATACAAAGATAGTTTATGTATATTAGATATTATTTATATTAATGTATAATATTTTGGGACGTTCTTTTCTTACAAAATTCCTTAATTTCTTCTCTTTTAATTAATCATGTTATTTATTTTAAATTAAATTGTAATATGTTAAAAAATTATCTCCAGTTAAAAAACCTTTTTATAATAATATAAATCGTTTATCAAGATGTCAAAATACAATTATGCGTGTAAAAATATTGATTATTACATGGTTTTATAATATGATTTATATATTCAAAAATATATATCTATTATATATTTCATTAATATAAACTAAACATTTATTCAGTATAATATGCATGTTAAAATATTGGTTTATTGTATCCTTTTAGAATATAAATAGTCATTATTTATCTTAATTAGTATTATCCAGATATTGATAATCTAGCTTTGGATGTCAATGTAATATCTATATATTGATGATAATAATCAGAGTTTAAGAAATTACACTTTATAGAGAGAAAAATAAAGTGTGAACAAATAACTTTTTGTATCCCTCCATATTTTTCTGTGAAAATACTTATAGTGGCTTGGTTTTTTTTTTTTTTCCCACTTACTCAAGACGGTCGGTAGTTGGAATAATTACTAAAAGTTTATAAAACATAATTAACAAAGGTTTTTTAATAGCTCTCGATTTATTTAAAGAAAAACTTAGGATAAAAAAACACAAAATATTTATTTATATTTAATTTTAAAAATAATTATAGATATTTCGATGAGTTTCTTTATACAAAATTCTAAAATAAAAAAAATAAAAAACTAATTTTTTTCATAATTAAAACTAGTTTATAACAAATTAAAAATATTTTTCTCAATAAAATATATAAAAAATTACAAAATTACCTTATAAATTATATATAAACTGATTTTAATTTATGAAGAAAAACACTTTTTTTCCTTCTTTTTTTTCCTATAAATCTTTATTAAACTATCGAGATACATTATAAAGTTTAATATGTTCAACAATTTCACGCGCAATCCCTTTCTTTCTTTATTGTATTGTTTTATTTGTAGTAAATAACCAAAATAATAAACTTTTTGGTATTTTCATAATTTTTTCAAATATAATTCCTCTGGAAGAATATTTTATTTAATATTTCTAACATTTCATATTTATTATATAATAGAAACTTATTTAGTATATATAACATCTTATATTTTTCATATAATAAAAATTCTGTCGCATAGTAATAAGAATTATGTAATAGACTTAAATATAAATATTCATGTACTTATTATTTATTTTAAAATATATTTATTCACATAAGATTTAATAAAAATATCTTCTTACAATCATGAAATAAATAAAAATAAAAATAAATTTCTCTATCAACTCACTAAAGAGTCACATCACTTGTCAAATCCTATGCTCACATTATCATTGTAAATTTAAAAATGAAACAAAGATCACACAAAAACAAAGATAAGCTAGAGAGTTTTAAAAAAAAATATTTTCATTAATTAAATTTCTATCTCAATCAAACTACAACAAATCAAGCTTTCATAATTCATCTCATACATCACATTGTCAGTATCACATTTTTTTAATAACTCATACATATATTGACTCATATACAAGGACACTAGACTCTCTATTTTTGAAAGACTGGTGCATTGAGTTAGACTCAGAGTTTTGCACTTGAGTATACTCTTTCATTTGTTTGATCAGTTCCTATTTTAAATTTCGGTACAATGATCACTTCCTATTCCGATCAGTTTATATTTCAAACTTTGAACATGGTTATATGAACCTCGTTTGATTTTCACCACATAGTAATCTTCATCTATGTGAATCCAATTTACCCATAGAGTCATGATACCTCCTTAAATCATATCCCCAACAATGCACATCATAACAATCTCAACACAGGTATCTCTTTTCCTGAAGATACTATGTATAGATCACCATTCTATATCATTCACAAACATTGATACTGCATCGTACCATACATAAACATTTATTCCATTTAATTCGAGACATAATATCAATATTTGTGAATTATATGAAATGGTGATAAAGACACAGTATCTTCAGGAAAGAAGATACCCATGTTGAGATTCTTAAGATGTTTGGGGATTTGATCTAAGGATGTATTTTGACTCTACTGATACTTTGGAATCATATAAATGAATATTACTATGTGGTGGGAGTCGAAGGAGGTTCATATGATCATGTCCGAGATTTGAAATATGAGCTGATAGGAATAAAACATATGAATTAACCTTGTGCATATGGAAACTGTATTTGAGGTTTGAAACCGGACCTGATAAGAACAAATGGTATCCGAGGTTTGAAATAGAAAATGATCAAAACAGATGGATGATATATGACAGGTGCAAATCTCTGAGTCTAACTCAATGTACGAGAAGTAAAGAGTTCAATGTCTTTGTATGTGAGTTAGTATATGTATGATATGAGCATTGTAAAGATTTGATAATGATAATGTGATGTATGAGATGAATTATGAAAGCCTAATATGTTGTAGTTTAGTTGAGATAAAAATTTAATTTATAAATATACATTTTTTTTTAAAACTCTCTAGCTTATCATTTTTTATGTGTGACTAGATGATTTTGCATATGGTATAACTCCTTAATGAGGTGATGGAGAATATAATTTTATTTTATTTTATAATTGTAAAAAAATACTTTTATTAAATATGATATAGAAAAGTATATTTTGAAAATATACGATTAATATATATGAATATTTATATTTAAATCTATTATACAATTTTTATACAATAAAATTTCTATTTTACTAAAAATATGAGATGCTAAAATATAAGTCGCTATATTTGCAGAAAGGCACCGTTTAAATATACTAACACAATTTACACATGCGTCTTTCAAATTTCTAGTATTTAAACAAAAATTTCTATAAATTTTTTTATCAATATATGTTGTGTATACTTCTTTATTATCTTTTAAAATTATTTTCTATCAATTTTTAATTAATATTTTTTTTTTCAAATAATTCTGTCGTACCTCTATTTTCCGTCTTTCTCTTTCATAGAAAAAGGCACAATTTTATTTTTATTATTCTTGTTAATGTTCAATTATCTACCTTTTTTTAATTGACATTATTATTGTAAAATAATTCAGTTGTTTTTCATCATTTTAAAATATTTTATTTTTTAATTAATTAATTATTAAATATATGTGTATATTTATTTTTTATCTTTTTAAATAAAAAGTTTCACATGTATCTCAAACATCAAAAAAACAAATAAACAAAAATAATAAATTAAGAGAAAAACTTTCTTAAAAGAAAATTACATTTAATATTTAATAATCAACAACACATTGAATGAGCATCCTTTGTAGTCTTATTTGTCATATATAAACTTCCAAAAGGCAGTGGTAATTACAAAAGGATCATTACAATTCATATCATCATGCTCCATATATTATGCTTTATCTAAAATAATTAGTTTTATCTAAAATTTGAACAACACAGCTAAAATAATAAGCCTTTTATAAGTTGGTTATGTTCGAGAAGTAACTTCATTCAAACTCTTCTTTTACAACCTGAGTCAAACATTTGAGTTAGTGTGTCACAGTTGATGGAAAAAACCATGGTACCTAATAATATATTCATGCAAGTTATTTCTCAGTTACAAGTTTCAGTGTTTGAACTCATTCATCTGTTCCAGTCTTTTAACCTCTTCCACGTCCCACTTTAATCAGAATTTTGACAGGTAGTTGGAGTTCAGACTATAAAAATTCTAACATTTCCACCTTACAAATCATACCTTTGGTCTTTTGGCTAAGATCAAGTGTAGTATCTGTTCTTGTCTGTTTAATATCTGATATGTGGATCATTGATTCACATGATATTAAATTAATTTTTTAAGGAAGAGGGCCAACTGCAGTAGCTTGCTACTAAGGTTCTCAAGCATCAACTTTGCTTTATACTACTGCAAGGACTACTACTGAGGGTGCATCCCACCAACATCAGTTGAAATTTTTATTGTTATTCTATATTCTATGAATTCTTTAGTCTCATTGTGAAATTTCAAATTTATATTTTATTGTCAAAGCTTTTACTTTTTATTCTGATTGTAAAAACTCAATTTGATTTTATGGTAAGAGTTATCTATTACATTGTGAATGGCAAAATGTCCACATTATTAAAGTTCAGCTTATAAATATTTCTGTCTGATTCTGTCTGTAAATCAGAATTATTCTATATTTCATACAAAATGAAGAAAGACAAGTCTTTTAAAACTGTGAGTGACTACACTGCAAACTTTGTGCTAGTTATATCCCACATCTCAAAAGGAATGAAACAACAATGTCTTTACAAGTTTTCTGACAAGCTGTCTGATTGCTGAGCCGAGTTACTCCAGTTTATGACCCATGTGGGAGCTTTAAAGAGATGGAACAACCCTGAGGTTTGCTGGGTTGGTGAGGTCGGCACACCAAAACAGTACTTTTCATCTAGCCGGTGCTACCTACCTAACTAGTGTGGTTGCAGGTTAAAGTGTTAAGCTCTAGAAATTTAGCTACATGTGTCACCTAAAAACAATCATTTCCATATTTTGTTAGGGTGACGACATGCGTCCTTTAAGTTTGGTTTGTGGTCATATTTTCTTTTTGGATGCTTGTTTGGTGATCTTTAGTAAGCTTTAAGATGGCTAGCGTGTTGGTGGTTGGTCTCTTTCCAAATTTCACCTCTTATGACTCAGGAGTTTACGTTGCAATACATTTCTATTTGTTATACCTTCTATTGCCTAAGTAATTAGTCTTATAATATACATACATATCTTTTACGAAACCTAAAGGGTAGGAGGAATAGACACATTATTTTTGATGAAGGATTATTTAAAATAAATTATAAATATATAAAAATTAATATCTTATCAGATCTTCAGTGAGAAGAATGAACTTTAATCTATTTTCATTATATCAGTTGGGGCACCTTGATTCATTATATTCAAACAAGTAATTTTTGCAAAGATTGAGTGTTTGAACTCAGTTGTCAGTTTCAGTGTTTAACCATCTCTCAGGTCCCACATTAGTCAGGTCTCTGACAAGCAACTTGAGCTCAGAACATAAAAGCTCAAGAGTTACCCTGTCCAAAGCATACCTTTCTCGGCCTTTTGGCTAAGATCAAGTGTAGTATCTGTTCTTATCAGTTTAATATCTGATATGTGGACCATTGGTTCACACGATATTAAATTAATTTTTTAAGAGAGAGGGCCATCTGCAGTGGCTTGCTACTGAGACTCTCAAGCATCGCTCTTGCCTTCCACTACTGCAAGAGCCGGGTGCATCTCACCCAAAACAGTTTAAGTTTGTTGTTGGTTGTGCATCTCACCCAAAACAGTTAAGTAAAATAATTTTTGGGCATTCAAAATCAAATTAGGGATTTGAACCTTGAGTTTAAATAATAACACATCAATGCAAGAAGAGCTCAATAATAATAACACATCCATGCAAGCAGAGACACTTATATTGTACCAAGCAGAGACACTTATATTGTACAAAGGCATACCTTTTTTATTGAGTGTTTGAACATGTTTTTTTTTTTTTTTTTTTTTTTTTTTTTTTT
>Ga0209700_101400_pt1 | contig 49872 bp, 24 predicted proteins | sample SiratroredBW_FD_187528 | JGI IMG/M metagenome (GOLD analysis project Ga0209700, IMG submission 187528) | Root nodule microbial communities of legume samples collected from California, USA - Siratro red BW (SPAdes) (version 2) | ecosystem: Host-associated > Plants > Roots > Nodule | place: USA...
TTAAAAAGAAGGGATGGAATATTAGATGATATGATTACTAATGAATACTTATCCCATTTCAGAGTAATAGTCTTTTTAGCTTTTTATTTGTATTCTAAAATAGTTGTTTTTAACTATTTTTTTTTTCTACAAGACCTTTGTATATAATTGAGAATAATCAATACAGTATCATTCATACTCAAAAGAACATAAAAACAGTTTAAAAAAGTTGAATTTTTTTTATCTAAATTTATACTAATTAAACATTTCTTAATGTGTCATTTTAGTAGTTGTTTTAACATGGACTGAGGATCCCTTTACTAGTTGGACAACAACTACATTAGTGCAGTGATAATCAATATTTTCATTAATTCAATGATGAATCTGATTTTATATTCCTCTTTAACATGTCTGGATGTGAAACATTCATACTGAATTTCTCATATATTTGGCCCTTTTATATGTTTTCCCAAACTCTGCAGAGTGATGAAAATGGACAAAATCCAGTATGGGAAGCAATTGGATACCAGGTGGACACCAGGGAAAAGTTGGTATGGAAGGAGAGGCCTCTACAGAAGGGATTAATAGAGACTATGCACGAAACTGATAGTACTTTGATGCAATCCCTCACTGAAAAAGGCCTTGAAGTTACTGAAGATAAACTGCAGAACCTATACAAGGTCAAATGTGATGTTGTCATAGTGGGGTCTGGTTGTGGTGGTGGAGTTGCAGCTGCAGTTCTTGCAAACTCTGGTCAGAAAGTAATCGTCCTAGAGAAAGGAGAGTACTTTGTTTCTCATGATTATTCTTCCCTGGAAGGACCATCCATGGACGAGCTATACGAATCAGGTGGCATTCTGCCAAGTCTTGATGGGAAGATGATGATCCTGGCTGGCTCAACTGTGGGTGGCGGCTCTGCTGTAAACTGGTCTGCATGCATCAGAACACCTGATTCTGTTCTGAGGGAATGGTCTAAAAAAAATAAAATTCCTCTTTTTGCAAGCTCTGATTATCAATCTGCCATGGACTCGGTATGCAGAAGGATTGGAGTGACACAGAAGTACAAGAAAGAAGGCTTTCAGAATCAAATTCTCACACAAGGATGTGAGAAAATGGGCTTCAAAGTAGAGCCAGTGGCTACAAATTCCTCAGCAGATCATTATTGTGGTTCATGCTGTTATGGTTGTAGGACAGGAGATAAGAAGGGCACTGACTCTACTTGGTTGGTTGATGCTGTAGGAAATGGTGCAGTGATCCTCTCTGGATGTAAAGCTGAAAGATTCATACTTGAAGATGGAAACGGTGGAATGAAGAAAAAGAAATGTTTAGGAGTGATTGCAACAGCAACTTGGAGGAGTAAGGTAACAAAGAAAATCCTAATCGAATCCAAGGTAACTATTTCAGCATGTGGCTCTCTATCAACTCCTCCTCTAATGATTTCTAGTGGACTGAAAAATCCAAACATTGGAAAGAATCTCCATCTCCACCCAGTTCAATTTGCATGGGGATACTTCCCAGAAGACATGACAAACTTGAGTGGCAACAACTATGAAGGTGGGATCATAACTTCGATCCACAAGGTATTGGCAGAAGATTCCACCCCAAGATTCATCATAGAAACACCTGCTCTAGGACCAGGATCATTTTCAGCATTGGCTCCCTGGATTTCAGGGAATGACATGAAAGACAGGATGGCAAAGTATGCAAGAACTGCTAACGTTTTTGCATTGGTAAGAGACCATGGATCAGGAGAAGTGAAGGCTGAAGGGAGAATAACTTACAGACTTGACCAGCAGGACAAAGAAAACCTTAGAATTGGACTAAGGAAGGCCTTGAGGGTTTTGGTTGCAGCAGGTGCTGTGGAAGTGGGCACATACAGGAGTGATGGCCAACGACTCAAATGTAGGGGGATGAAGGAGGAAGATTTAGAGGAGTTTCTTGACAGTGTCACAATAGTTGGGGGTCCAACGTCCAGGAATGAACTCTGGACAGTGTTTACAACTGCACATCAGATGACAAGTTGTAGAATGGGTGCCACTGAAGAAGAAGGTGCAGTTGATGAAAATGGTGAGAGTTGGGAAGCAAAAGGCTTGTATGTGTGTGATGGGAGTGTTTTGCCCACTGCAGTTGGTGTCAACCCCATGGTAACCATTGAGTCTACAGCATACTGTATTGCCACCAAGATTGCAGAATCTCTTAACAAAGACAAACAAACAATAAATAGTTGAGCTGTATTATTTCCATGCAAGTTTTTAGTCAAATTGTATTATTCCCATACAAGTTTTCAGTTAAGTTGTATCATTTCAAACCATAATTTATTCCTTCTGCACCGGCATTTTTACTTGTACTTACTGAATTTCCATGTAACTGTGTAAACGCATGCTATGGAGGACTTTATAATAAAATGTTAATGTTTTTTATGAATTATATACTGTTAGTGTTTAAGGTTACCAAATTTTCTTGATTTTACTATTTTATATTTCAAAGAAAAAAGGGTGTATTAGGAAGCTGCAGCGCTTCCATTATTTGTAATACAAAAGGAAACATAATACTCGTAAGTAAAGCATAAGGTTTAGTGTGCTAAATGAGTCAACATAACCACCAACATGGTTTAAGTATCATGAGTTCATTATACAAAACGACAGATAAATAGAGGAAGTAAACATAGGATTCAAGTGGAGTGAATGAAATCCAAAAGTGCTTCAAGTGTCATCTTCGACAGAAGAGCTGCTCAAACATGAGGAAACAATTTTCTGCACAACTATATGGCATAAAATGTTATGGCATCCTTTAATCAATGTAGCTAATCTCACCAAGTGGGAAAAACTTCTTGTTATCACCTTTTACTTTTAAAAATAATATCAGAATTTTGATAGGAGATGACATGGTTATACATCATAGGATTCAAAGAATAATCGAGAAATACGAAGAAATTAACTATATTTGATTCAAATGATGAAGAATATAGAAAACATTTATGCTCCTCTTATATATTCTAACTAATGAGCGCCAGCTAAAAGGGCAACTAACTGAAATACCATCTTCTAATAGCAACCATTATGCATTGGTCATTGCTCACCAAATTTGCATTAATCTAATACTACCACTTGACCTTAGAATATAGTCAAAATTGTTTAGAAATTCCCTTACGAGGGCTCATTCAAGGAGATATATGGAAAGATTCAATAGTAATAAGATTTGAGTCACATAAAGGAAACACTATCTCCAATCTAAAACTTTAAAATAATAGATTTGTAAGTCTTTTTTCTCATTTTTATTTAATGTAGAATCTAGACTCACACTTAAATTTCTAATATGTTTGTGTTTGTGTTATCTAGTACATCCTTTGCATCATGTATTTTGTAATTTGTAATGTATTTGAGTTCAACGTATTGATAATAATAATATATCTCAATCACTACCACTTATTTAATTATTAGGGAAACAATAACATAATAACAGCGAAAGTAAATCTTCCTAATTTGCTAGAATTTATAAGGAGCAACAACAATAACAAATTACCAAAATCACAAATAAAGATACCAAGGTTTTAAATTGAAAAACCCCTCAAAGCAAGGATAAGATCCACATGTCATTCAAACCAAGGAATAGCTCCACTATAATCAACAAAGGGTAATCAAGTGCACAAAACATAGTTAACACCGAATCAAACTACAAAGCAATAAAGCTTGCAAATAAACAACGAAGATAAAAAAAAAAAAACAAAACAAAACAAATATAAAACTAATATACGAACTGAATATCTCCACAAATGTTCCAAATCAGTTCTCAAATTTTCAGTCCGATCCAATTGTGAATGAATCCGAAATAGTAGTTTTACAGTTGTTGCTTGTTGTTCTGGGAAAAGCCGGAGAATGACTTTTCCTCTTCCTTTTCTCAATGTGCTGGTGTTCTAATTGACTTGAGATTTTTCCTTTTACTATGTTGTTAACTTTAGACTCCTTTCCACTTACTTAAGTGAGACATAAAATTGGCTTCTTAATTTGGATTTTTTCCCCAGTTAAAAAGAGAGTTCAATATCCAATATATCTCCCCCTCACAACTACGTAGAGATAATTGTCAAACCAACGATCTCAGAAAAAAAAAACTTTACTGTTGAAAATGTTTTAGTCATCGTACCAGTAGCATTATCATCAGTCTGAATTTTAACCAACTCCAACAGTTTAGATCCAAAATATCATCTATCCAATGATACTATTAGATATTTGTTTTTGAATTGTATGTTGATTTGTTTCAGTTTCTAAACAAGTCTTTAATTAGAATAATTGTTTCCAAATTTAGAATAATTGTTCCTAAAGGTGGATAAAGTATTTCAGTTTTTGTTTAGTCAAAATAATTGTTTCTAAACTTTTAGGAGAGTAATTTCAGTCAGTCATTTTTCTTTCTGTATTGTATTATAAATGTAAGTTGTTCATGATTGCAGAGAAATAAGAAGAAATAACAATATATTTCTCTTCATGCATTTTCCTTCGGTTAAGTTTATTTTCATTATTTTATCTCTTTCAATTCTGTAAAACCAACAGATACCTTACATCAATATGTTTGGACCTTGAATGGAAAGTTGGATTCTTTTTAAGATGGATAACACTTTAATTGTGTTGTCTTATACAAAACCAAGGTCCTGCAAGAATTTCTTCAACCATAACTCCGCCTCTATAATAAACAATGCTACACACTTTCAGAGCTTTGATTGTCAAGCCACAACTCTCCCTACAAACTTAATCAAATAGACGAGGTGGACTTTCAAAACAAAGTTTCATATAAATAGTATAAATAGTACTATGAAGATACTTCAAAATCAATTTCACAATATTCAAATGTTATTTACGTGGGTTTGACAAAAATTTAAACTATATCAACACGTGCAATATTTGGTCTAGTAATAGTATACATTAAACTATCCACCACAAATATATATGATTTAATATCACACTGTCCTTTTGCAACCAAATTTTTTTTCCAATTCAAATGATCACCTCTAACCACAACTGAGATTCTATTTAACGATCAAAGCTTTTGTATGTTAAAATGTCATTTTTGTAAAAAAATGTTTCTTCTATGATTTAGATCAGCAGCACTATGTAATTGCTTTTGTGATGTATATTAGTGTTAAAGGAGATTGTGAAAAATAAAACTTTAAACATTTGAAATTTTGTGGCATTGTGTTTAAAGTAATAATGCTCATAAAACTTGAATTCAAGTAGCTAAATGTAATTAAATACACTGATATAACTAGAAAATAAGTACTACTTTCACAAATATATTATTAATCCAATCTCATAAAATCAATTTTAAAAACTAGAATTATCTAAGTTTCATATTATATCTATATTTTATAAATATTGAATATATAAACAGGTAGTAATATATTATAAGAAAAGAACATATCTCAAATCTATAAGGTTTGGATTCCTAAATTCGATCCATTTCTTTCACTAACGATATGATAAAAAAAATGGATAAAAGATGAGCATCCACATGTAAATCCGCTGGCTTTTGTCTGGAAGGAAGTTCAATATTTATTTTAATTGCCATAAAAGAGACAATGACAGTTAATAAAATAAAGTTGAACTTCAATATAATAATAATGAATAGTTTAAAATTTTCTTATAATATCTTACTTATTATTTTTCTTACTTCTTTTAAATGCTAAATTTACTTTAATTTAAGATCATATATATATATATATATCAAATTTTAATATTAATAACAAATATAATATTACTTTTACAGTAAAATGTGCATATTGTGAGAACATAGCTTTGGTGTTTAGGATTTAAAATGAATAACTCATAACTTCTTGGATAAATTAACTTTAAGTATGACACTAAAAGAACATTAATAGTAATTATTTTACTATTAAAAAGGGAATTTAATGTATTTGTACCTGTATGTAATTTTGGTATATGTCTCATCATCTATACCAAACATACAATTGATTATATCAGGTATATACTTAACTATACAACTAATGACTAATATTTCATCAAGCAGCAAATGCTATATTCAACAGAATAAGTAATATACAACTAATCTGGATCAATGAAAGATATAGATTCCTAAGGATGATAAGAAATATAAAATATAAAAAAAAATATATATCTGTTTTGTGATCAAACTTAAGTCAAATTTGACATTAAAATTAAAATTAAAAAATTTACCGCCATGATCTTTTCTAAATTGCTACCATTATGAGTGACTTTGCTATTAGAGCCATTACCCTAAGTGAAACCATTGTAATTACCATTGCGATTATTAGAAATTAGAATTATTACAATAAGTGAAATCATTGTTGAATAACTATAAAGAAAAATTTCAAATTTAATAACTATACACAGTAAAGTATACTACAAGAAAAAAGTTATTTAGTGACAAATTTTTAGCTACCAAATGAAATGGTCGCTAATTATGACTAAAATAGTTATCAAATTAGATTTTGGTTGCTAAGCAACTACAAAATAAAAATAATGATTGAATTTAGTGACCAATTAAGTCAAGATAATTGGTATCTACCATTAGCATTAGCTACCAAGGTTTTAGTGACCAATACCATTAAATTCTAAATTAGTCTCTAACTTAATTAGATACCAATTTAGAATTTAATAGCATAGGTCACTAAAACTTTGGTAATTAATGTTAGATACCAATAATCTTAATCTAATTGGTCACTAAATTCAATTATTACTTCTATTTTGTAATTATTTAGCAACCAAAATTTAATTTGATGACTATTTTGGTCATAATTAGCAACCATTTCATTTGGTAACTAAAATTTGGTCTCTAAATAACTTTTTTCTTGTAGTGATATAATTATTTGATATTAAAATAAAATATTATTTTATTGAATAAAACGAGAGAGGGATAATAATTCATAAAGAGTGGTGTTAAATGAACGTTATACACTTTTTATTTTCAATAACTAAATCAAATTGAAGTATAATCCATAAGTTCTTCAAAAATTACATCAACATTTCTTCTTGACAAGTTATAAAACTCCAATACCAGTTAGTTTATTAACAAACTCTTAATATTAAGAATATACTCTTCTATTGACTTGGATTCAAGTTGCACACGAGAGATATTATGAGATTTTGCAGTATGTAGACGCACGTGAGATTTTGTTTGAAAATCAAATCTTCCCTCAAACCTCATAAGAGTTATTCAATCCAAGAATTCAAGACAAAACGGAGTTAGAGATAACAAATTGAAGTTAGACAATTAGCATTTGGTTTTGAAATTCCCATGTTTCATACTCTAAAATAACATAATAAAGTATGATCATCAACAAAACTACAAGATTCACGACAAATCATTATAGATTACATCTTTTCACTGGCTCAACATGTTACCGTCAATGGAGATAATTCAAGTCATAAAGCTTTTTAGGAATGGAGATTGGTAAAACTGTCAAGCAGAAGCCATGGAAAAAGAAGAAGACATAGTAAAGAAGATGATCTTACGAGAAAAAGACTATCGAAGAGAAACTCGTAATAAGAAATTAAAAATGGAAAAAAAAAACTTCCAATAAGGAACTCACATATAGAAACTCTAAAGTTTGAGAAGAAGTAACATACAAAAAATTGGCTCTAAATATTAGGAAAAGAATTGAATGATATACAATTTTATAATAAATTGATATGTATTCATATTTAATGCGGAAATAAGAAACTTTTGCAGCAAACGATATAGTTGTTATTAGCTTTCAGAATACATATTGTACTATACGACTATCAAAGTTTAGGCCGACAAGTTCCCAAAGAGTTTAGGCCGACAAGTTCCAAAGACACTACTTATGAAGCTTCTCGTACTTCAATAACTACTCAAACTTGGGAGGCTTGTGTAACGTATAACCATTAAAGAGTATGGCCGACAAGTGTCCAGGCCGACAAGTAACCAAGCTGACAAGTACCCAGACCGACAGGTACCAAGCCAATGCCAACAAACCAACGTCCACACTTCCTTTGCATTGGGAACAAGCACCTTACATCTGACAAAGAAACAAATCCACTAAATGGCGCTCCCATTACCTGACAAAGAGGAGACCACACGCCTTCCCTCTGACACACAGGGCAAAACAACAATCATACCTTGTGTAGAAGAGATTGCACGTCTTCTCTCTGACACACACGGCAAAACAACAATCATACCTTGTGCAGAAAAGATTGCACGCCTTCCCTCTAACACACAGGGTAGAACAACAATCATACCTTGTGCAGAAAAGACTGCACGTCCTCCCCCTGCACATAATAGTCATCATATCTTTGAGGGCCAAGAGGTTATACGTCTTCCTCATAACGTCATGCATAACAGTATAAATAGTGAATAGTGAGTAGAGCTAGGGGACTTTTGGAAAATCTGCACCAACTCATATTATATACTTCTGATAATCAAGAACACTAGGGAGAGAGAGCATGGTAGTTTCAACAAGAATCTTCCCTTTACTTCGACGACCGCAAAATAAGGATTCGTAAAGTGATCAAAACAATTGGCACCTTGAAGTCTTGTTCTCAGCCTCAAGACTCCTCAAAACTCCGTAAGAACTTTTATTGTTCTTGACCCTTAGACTCTGTAAGAACACATACAAAATATAACTAAGTATACATCTTACTAAAACAATTGTTATAAAGAGGAAAAATTTTGTATATAATTATTTAAATATCTAACTTTTGATAAATAATAAGTTGCACACAAATATTTACTATTGTTTTTGTTTTATGTGCAGAAATTAAAGATAAAATTCACTGTTAGAAGGGACTTAAATAAACATCGGTTCAACACTCTATAAGTGCATTCAAATACATTAACGTAAAAAAAAATAACAAATGATGAATTATATTAATAGAACGTATTTAATATTTTTTTTCATATCCAGTTAATTTACACAAACTTTATTTTTATACAAGGAAATAACCTAAAACCGAACAAGAAACTAAGTCGTGAGGGTGCATAGAAAAATCATATTATTCTCTAGTTTATAAAAGTAGTCTTAGGCTATTGATTTATTTACTTTTACCTTGACAGTTTTATTTTTATTTTTTTTCTTTTCTTATGTACCCTCCCCAAGTTTTTTTTTTTTTTTTCTTTTTTGGCTTCATCCTATGCACTAGGATCTTCTATAATTCATAAGCACAACGACAACAATGGTGTCATATCGATTACATGCCTTGTCATCACTATGCATCTCTTGTCTCAACACGAACCTCATACCCTAATTATTTGATGCAGAGTAACCAGTTGGCAAAGGAAAAATGATGAGGTCGTCCAAAAATGTTTTGAGATGAAAAGGAAAGAGGTTTCAATTATTTTCATTTTAATATTTAAATATATTGAATTTAATATAATTCTGTTTTTTAAATATTTGGTTTAGATAAACTAATATAAATTTATTGAATTTTTTTATTAAGTATTTTAATTATTGCCAAATATAAAAAATTATTTTAATATCAATAACATTTAACTTTTTATGTGTTGGTTGATATTATTTTTTTTGGTAAAAATTTGCCAAGATTTTTATAGTTATCGTCGATAAGAGTTTTCCGAATTGATATTGATAGTAATGATTTAGACGACTAAGTAGAGTTGCCTTTATAACGTTATTGATTGATATTTTTTGTTTGGACTTATCAATGAAAAATTCTCACACCTAACATTAGTTATAAATAATCTTAGTAAAATTCATGAAAAGTTTCTGTAGTTAATATTAAAAAATTGACAAACTATTAAAAAAATAAAATTGGTATAGTTGATAAAAAAATATTCTTAACAACATTAACAGAAAACAATAGAGTTAATAAAGAAAAGTAGATTATAGCCGACATGTCAATCAAAACAAATTAAGAAAAAAAAAATCAGAAAGATGAAACGTAAAGTTGACAATAAGAATAATTTTAAATTTTTATATTTTAACGGCTTTTAATTTTAAATAATTAAATTACTTTCACTAAATTCTAAAACTTCATTTTATTTTAAAAAATTTACTCAAATAACACACCTTTTCATAAAATATTTTTAATTCTTCATTAAAAGAACTATTCTCTTAAATTTTTCAATTTAAAACATTATTACTAATGAATAAAAGAAATAAAAAAAATTATCAAAAGAATTTAAATACATTAAATTTAAATTATTTTCACTTAAATTGTTTAACGTTTTCAAATATTTTATTTACATAAGAAATTACAGCTGAAGAGGACAAATGATAGACAAGTGAGGTGACAGTTAGATTCCCTTCACGTTTTTAGTATGATGCAGGTATAGTATTCCATGAATCATGTTCATAAAGTTAAGGTCTTCTATTTGAACTTGCTTTTTAATTCTAAGCTTATGAATAACATAATCCTCGTTTTATTTGTTAATTTTTTAAGATAAGTTGCCTAATATTTATATATTAAATAATTTTATTGATTAAAAAAAATTCAATCTTTCAACATATATTTATTTGTATAAGCATGTCATCAAAGAAATAATATCCTGAAAAGTGCTTCTTTGAAATAAAAGATTTACATAAAGAAATATTATTTATTGTATAAATTATTATTTAGTTTATTATTTTTATATGCTGTAAATACTTAATACTCAATATAATTGCAGTTTTTTGTATTCCTATTCTAGCATATATCATAAGAAGAATTAAAATTTTGTAAATCATCATATAAAGTATATAAAAATCACCAAGATTATTTAGATAGAATAGCTGAAATAAACTTATCATATTTATTTTACAGCTAGCCATGGCACTGTAAATGTCTTATTCACAGCTTATTTATTGGTCAATTTGTCATGAAAAAGTTGGACTAATTTTTTTTTACACGGAAAAACATGTTTTATCATACTTATTTTAACAAAAATATTAGTTAATTGGTTATGTTCTTGTTCTCTATAAATTTGCAGTTATATGGAAATTATCACTTTTTAGTTTTTTCACTCAACAAAATTATATGATTCCAGAACAAAATCTCATTGCTTATGCTTTTAGCTCAAATTTTATTTTTTTATATCAATAAGAACAAATAATTTATTTATTTTTTAAATATCTAAACTTGTAGTCACAGATAAGGAAAAGTGTTAAATATACATTTGACTTTTGGGGTGTATGGGCTAAATGAAGTAAGAGAATAAGAGATAGGAATGAAGAAATTGATGGATATAATAAATGATTTGATGAATAAAAAAGTGAAAGTAATATAAAAAAATAAAATTTGAAAGTTATATAAGAAAAATTAAATTAACGAATATGCTAATTAAATAAGAACCTTGAAGTGCTTTGGCTTTCATCTCTAAAACATAATTTCTTGATTTTTTTTATTTAATTATCTTTAAGGTTTTCATACAAAGACCAAAAAGATATAATTGTCATTTTTACCTTAACAAAATAGTTATGTATTTTCTATATTTTGTTTATATATCATAGATGTAAATTCTTTAAGATTTAATGAGAAAAGTATAATTGATAAAAATAATAATTAACGTCATTTGGAAGGTGGACAATAAAATTATATAAAAAAAATTTCTAAACATTTGACATTATCTATATTCTCACGTAGTATTTATTACCATATATAGTGTTTAAATGGGAGATACGTAGAGTGTAATTCAATTTTATAAGAAGTTGAAATATTTTGTGATAATTTGTTTTGAATAATTTAAAAAATTAAAATTATATGAATTCATGAGAACAATTTTGACTACTTAAAAATAGACATTTTAAAATTTACCTAAAAATGTAAACATTCAAAATTATTCTTGCTGTTTCTTCTTTAAAAGTAGTGCTTCTATAAGAATATATTACTCTTAGTTAATGTCAATTAGGATACATTTATGATAAGAATGTAACTCATGTTATTGGTGTAATTCCTCAAACCATGTTAGTTATGATTTTTTTTAATTAATATTAGGAACAGTTTTTCTATTGATATAAACTAAAACTTTATTTCCACTTACGAAACTATTTCTTTTAGGTAACTCATGATTTTTTTTAGTTTAAATTAATATGAATTATTTTTCTAATAATATTGTTAAGATTGTTTATTTACTTATGTAAGTCAGAATTAGTTATTATTTATATTTATTAGAATCTTCTTAATCGTGAATCTATTTTTTCAGATGTGAATAAGTTAATCAATTTTCTTCCTGTAGTTTTTATTTTTGTTAGATTGAAGTGATAGGTATTTGGGATTTATAGATTTGATATAATTAAAATACATTATTTAAACATAAAATTAAAATTAAATAATTGAAAATAAAACAATTCAATCTTACAATAATTTAATTTTCTAAAATTATAGAATTCTATCCAAATACAATGTTATCAATTTTTAAATCATTATCTCAAATTATATATAAATAAACAAAGATAAAACTGTTTATTTGAATGATTAACAAGCAAAACTTGATTACTTGAAAAATTGAAACTGGTTTAAGAAAACAGACAAAATATGTGGAAAGTTGTGTCTACATAAAACGCAGAAAAGATGACTAGTCTCAGGCACCGCTTGGTATTATTGTAATATCTGGTAGTCAACAAGGTCATTTAGTTGCATCAGTCAGTATAAATACCACACCCCATACCTCTTCTTCAGTATTCTCTCTTCTCACTTCTACAATTGTTACCTCGTTATCATCGCTTCTCTTCTCTCCAATTCACTTTTTCTTCACTCCACTATTCATCCACGTTCGTCAATTTTTTTCATTTTTTTCAGTCAGATTCCTCTGTCATCTTTCATTTTTTCCGTCAGATTTCTTTGTCATTTTTCATTTTGTTCAGTCTCATCTCATGATGGTGACTTATGCAGTGTAGAAGAAAAGATGAGTACTAAGACTATGCGTCCTCCCTCTCGCCGTGCACCACTGCCACTCAACGGTGGTGGTAAGCGCAAGGAGAGGTATCATGGTTCCCCAAAACCCACAATTACCAAATTGCCCAAGCTTGAGGGCCCCAACCCAGTCCCAACGAACATGCTCCTGGCTGGGTATTTGGCCCATGAATTTCTCAGCAAAGGAACTCTGTTGGGCCGCGGAATGGGCCAGTCCTCAAGCCTGCAAGAGGAATCGCAGCAGCAGAAGTACGAGAGGTATGTGGAACTAACCCTACTGTTGAAGACGGATGGGGCCCACCTCTTTGACATTGTAAACCCAAACCAATTGGCTCAGTTCTTAAAACTATGATCAAACCTGTTTTCTTAGACTTCCTAGGAACTACCATGGATGAGAAAGTAGTGAGGAAGACGAATCTGAGTAGTTTTACTTTTGTCTATGTCATGTGGGCATCCATTCATGCATGCAACCACTTTTATATCTAAGATGATCATCATGATGTATGGTGTTTGATGAGTACATTCACATCTGACTTTAATACTTTCATAATTCATGGATTTCCTTTTTTTTTTTTTTCATCAGTGTTTTTCTAAAAAATTAGTTTTGGTGTTTTATCTTCTTCTTCCTCTTTGTGTGTTGATTATCCTTATATTATAAATTATTAGTGAAATCTAAAGACCATATAGCATATGTGAGTATCTTTGTAAATAGGTTGAATTGATTTGTGGTTAAAGAATTGTCCACGTGTCACTCCTGAAAGAACAATATGTATGTCATATATATATATATATATATATAAAATAACTTATTAAAGAATGTTGTATGGAAATTAATTGTTTTAATATTTAAGCTAAAGTGTTCTTATACATTTTCAAATTTATAAATATTCTTTTAGAAAAATTATCATTGTTTTATAAAATCAAATTTAATTGTAAAGTACAACACATAAAGTATCAAATATAAAATTTAAAATATACTGTAGGAATAAATTTCTCCTGTGATTCTTCAATTCTTCAAATTCATTGAAAGTATTGTCAGAATTACTTTTACATGCACAACTTCTTGAAAGAAAATCAAATAAATTTCAGACGTGAACTTTTCTATAATTTTTAATGACGTCTCTGATACAAAAAGTCTCCATTCAAATAGGTTTAATATAAAATAATATATCTTATTGAGCAGTTTCTTATATATTTGATAAACATTTTTAATTACAAGAAAAAAAAAATAACTGCACATAACAAATTTTATTTATTTTCTTCTTTATAATTGGATTTGATTCGCGTTTAAATGATCTGAGACTACTCACCAATAGTAAAAAAAAAAATATTATTTTTATTTTTTGCTGGTAAAAACAAACCAATAGTAAAAAAGATATATACATATATATATATATATATATATATATATATATATATATATTTTTTTCGAGATTAAGAAAACAAGTAAAATGTATGGGGAATTCTTATATCTTAATTTGTTAAAAAATTATAGTATTTTATTGCTTATAATAGTGAATCATGTTAAAAACATTAATTTAATCTTTATTAATGTGTATTTCAATTCTAGAAAAAAATCACACTATTTATTCAAGCACTTAAATTTTTATATTAAAAATATAAATCACATTTTTTACTTATCTTTTAATATTTGTAGATTTTAATATATATATATATATATATATATATATATATATATAATAAATATTATATTTAATATTTTATAAATGTAAAACTAATGCAATATTTTTTTCTTAATAACTTATAAAAATTTAAGAAAATGTTACATTTAGATTTAAAAGTAATAAATATTTGCATAGACATTTATAAATAAATGTGAAATGTAAAATATGTAAATTTAAAGAAAAAATATTTTATTTGAAATAAACAATAAAAGTTAAATATACAAGGGAATTTAAAATTCTAGCTCCTGCAAGTAATTCATTAATTAAATGTTTTTTATAATGTTTAAAAAAAATAGTGTTAATAATAGAACTGAATACTGATTAAAATAGTTAAGGAAAATAAAATGACTATATAAATGTTATAAAAAATATTTAATAAAAAGTCTTAGATGAAAATGACAGATAATTACATAATTATTGGGTGCACCAAACTTTCAATAAAGATGTTTTCTTTTTAGGTCATTTAATACTTGTATCATTAAATATAACCGATTAAATTAAGACACTAAAACACTTTACTTAATATTTTAATAATTTTTAAAGAAAATAAGTATTGGTTGAATTTTATATTTTTTATATAATCTTACCCATTTATAGTAATAACTACTTTAGTCTTTAAAAAATATAAATTAAATTGATATTTTCTTTTTCAAAAAAATTATTAATTTTTTAATTTCTTTCTTCGGAGAAAGTGATAGATCTATTTCTTGAGACTTTATTGGACAAGTGTACCGAAACACAAGTAATATAGTGAGTTAAGTAAAGATGTTGACTTCTCATTAAACAATTTTGTTTTATAATTTCAGCGTCACTATTTAATAAGCAAATTCAGTTTTAATAGGAGAGGTTTGGTTTGACTAACAAATACTATAAACATGCATGCAACTTAAGAAAGAATAAAGTTAATAAGTAGTAAAAATACTCTTAAACGATTGGGGAAACACTCTGAGATTGAACTCATCTATCTCACTCATTTGTAACTTTAGTAAATCATAAAATATAAAGACTGTGACTATTCAAACTTGATGTACAATAAAAATCACCTCAGATTGATTTCTCAAAAATGAGATTCATAAGGCACTTCTCAGATGCAGATTTCTCGATTATCTAATCAGTTACCCAACATTAAGAAACGATATATTGCATTCAGTAAATCGAAACCTTATTTCTAAAATCCCAAATTACTGTGTATTTTCTTTTAGGTCATAAACTCAAAATCACTTTCCAACAGCTTTCAAAAATTAAAAACAATATTCTATAAAGAATATAAAATCAAGCATGAAGAATGAGATGGAAATACCAAATCTAAATAGAAACTGAATATTATAAATCAAGATCTCAAAATACAAATGAGTTTTAAAAAGATTACATTCAATCCCAAGATATGAAGATTTAGCTACCCATAACAGCCATTACAGCTAAGTGATTGGAAGATTGCTTGAGAAAATGAAGAAATCTTGCTTGGTTCTCTTCACTGCTATGCTTCTTCACTCCTCAAGTTCTAGATCCCCTTCTTTTTGCCTCTAGCCCCCTTATAAACGTGTTTCCTGACTCAGCTCAAGTGACCTTTCGCTTGAGCTAGCCAGTTTTCACCCTAGCATGCCTGTTTCATATTCTGTCAAAAAGGTCCCTCACTCGGACGACATTCTCCTCGCTCGGGCAAAAATTCATAGTGCTCTTTGTGGTGATTTCGCCCAGGCGACGTCCATCTCGCTCGGGCGAGATCTGGATGAGCTCTCTTCGCCTGGGGCGAGCTCTGAGCGACAGCATTTGCACTTGGTATACTTTCACTTGGGCAAGTTCCTTACTGCTTGGATGAATCTTCCTTTTAACTTTTTGGCTTTTTTTTCCAGAGATCTTCCAATCTTTTATTTTCTTCATTCTTTTCTTCCTGAAATTTCACAACTTTAGCTCATAACTCAATTTTTAATTGCAAAAACCAAAAACTCTTAATTTCGGGTTAATCAATTTCTTAAAGAATATTTCAAAATCCTAGTTTTATCATACATAAAATACTGAAATTTGGCTCTTATCACTGTTGAAGGAATATAACTATTTTAATAAAAATATTTTAAATATTATATTTGTTGTAATTATTATTATAAAATAATCTTAATATGCAAAGACGGAGGTGTAACATTTTTTTAATGTACGAAATTTTGTTTTTAACATTTATCATGGGTTAATAGCAAAAATAAGTTTAAAATGACTAAGATTATAATAAGTTTTATATGATTCATAAATATTTTTACAGAACTTTCAACAAGGGACATTATAATATTATCGATATTTGTTTATTATAATGATTTAAAAATTAAATTATAATTAATGATGATAATAACTTTTTTTAACAAAATATAAAAATGCATGCCAAAATTTAATTTGAATCTTAATTATTAACATGTGTCATGATTAATAAACAGTTGAAAGAAAGGTTATTTATAATATATGAGGGTGGATTATTCTTTAAACAAAATCTATTAATGAATGTTCTAAAATATATTGGTAAACAAACATTTTTTATTTTATTTCTCACATTATTGGTTTTTAGAAATAGTTATATTTGAAGTACTATGGTGCATAATAATATGAATATTTCTCTTGTATATTTCAATTTTGATTTATTATACTATAAGATATGGACCTCTTCTACTATATTCAAAATAAATGTTATAAAACATTTTGATGACATTGCAGTCACGTCATTGTTCTTCTTCCCTGACCAGTCTTTAGCAATTATGTTTGTAAGAGACATCTGGCTTAAGGGCGTAATACTGCTTAAGTAAAAAAAATTTGTTTATGGTTAGAATAATTTAGATTATTCAAGAGAAAAGGATTTTCTTAAACAATAAGAGACTACTTAAACTACTTAAGCAACAGAAATGTTAATGTGTAAATTATATTATTAACTATGTACATTAATATATATGATTAATGTTTAACATGATATTTATCATAAGCATGATATGATAAGGTGAGATTATAGTTGTGATGTTTATATTTGATTACGTCTGGTAAATAAAATTTATTTTTAAAAATAATAAAAAATGTATACTCAATTGATTTTATAAAAAAATAAAAAATAAAAAAAATCTAAAAATATTTTTGTTTAAATTTTACAAAACTATAAAATGATATCCTTTTAATAATAAATTCAATTTGATTAGTCTAGGGTTTATTGTTTTTCATTTCAGAATATACAAAACTGCAAAAAAAATATCTATAAATTTTGAACCAAATATATATTAAAGGTATATAATAATAAAAAAGAGAGAAAAACAAAATTTACCCTTTACACCCCTTTTATTTCTTCACACCCACACACTCTTTGAACCAACCAGGCACATCCACTTTTTGCATCCTTTTATTTTCTTAAGCCACCTCACGTCCACTCTTTTTATCCATTCTCCTTTGTACCAACAGATAACATTCTCTTTTTACAACACTTTATTACTTCACACCCCATGAATATTTCTCTCAACTCACGCTCACAGTTTTGGAAGACAAGAAAAGCATGAACGGTATTATTTTGAAACATTATCTTGGTTGTGTTGTAAGCATTTGGACTGTGTACGGCTGTCATATTTCATTCTTTTGATTTTATGTGTTTCTTATTTTGATGAATGCTAAACAATCCACTAGTGCAAGTCATGCAAGAAGCAATTGTCTTTCAGTAACAGGGTGTGTTTGTATAAAAAATGGGGCCAGTATGTTAGTCCAGTGTGTAATTAGCTTTTTTATATAAATAAATTTCAACAGAATTCAGATGGCCAAACTTTTTTGTTATTTGTCACTCGCATTTCGTATACACACTCTTGTGTTGTTTAAAAAGCCTGGGTGTATTCAACTGGCCTAACACCTTTTCTTTTTAAAACCACCTATTTCATATATACACCTCATTTTAAAAAAATAAAAAAAGAGAGTCTGAACTTATTTTAGTGATTCAACAATTTTACTATTGCACTTCCAACTTTTATTTTATACACCCACCTCCTTTGCTTTTTTGAGAAAAAGTAAACCCTGACCCATTCGTTTGATGTAGTATTTCTACTATGCCATGCATTACTTTTAAATACACCACCCTAATAATTTGTTTATTTATATACAATAATTACATAAGTTTTTGACATTATAGCTTTTGTAAATAAATTTTAGATATTTGTGTGAGCGTAGTCTTATATATAATATTTAAGAATAATTAAATATGAATTTTCAAAAAATGATGTTTGAATATTCACATGTGTCAAAATAAAATTGACACAAATTGTTGACAATATTGGTATATAATTTACAGTATCTTTACAAACTGTATGATTTGCGAAAAAAGTATCATTAACAGTCGTCTTCACTATCTTATACTCTAAACGTAAACTAGAAAAATCTAAAATTATTAAAATTAAAAAAATATTAACACTACAATAAATAGTTTTTCTATCAAGAATTATGTAAATAATACATGTAAATAACTTTTTATTATGAATGAAAATATATAAGAGCATAGTTAACTCTTTTTTTATCCAAGATAAAAAATTCAAATATATTTTCTTTATATTTATTTTACTAGCATCTTTTTAGAAAAATAAATATTCTAAAATCCACATTCGTTTTATACATTTAATTAAAGATATTGTCTTAAGACGGACATTGTATCACACTAACACCTTTCTTACCTGTAATCGACTCCCGGACCCTAAGTTTGTTTTTTCAGACCATTTTATTTCGTAATTTTCTATAATAAATTATGGTGAAGACTCCTCTGTTTCTTCAAAAAATTCTTTGTCCCATAATGACTTTGGTTGTAACAATGAGGATATTTGTATGATATGTACTATGTGTCAATGACTCCTTATGGGTGTATGATTCTTCATGGATGTGTGACATATTTATATGAGGTGAAATATATTATATATGATATCTTTATGATATATGATCCTTTACGGGTGTGTGACCTCTTATGGGTTTATGTGATTCTTTATGGATGTATGTTTTGTGGGATACTTTGGATTGTACCAAGCTTTATGAGACCTTTTATGGATGTATGTTTTGTGGGATACTTTGGATTGTACCAAGCTTTATGAGACCCTTTATGGATGTATGTTTTGTGGAATACTTTGGATTGTACTAAGCTTTATGAGACCCTTTATGGATGTATGTTTTGTGGAATACTTTGGATTATACCAAGCTTTATGAGACGATATTGAACATGTTAGTTCATTAAATAAATAAGATATCTTAACTTTACTAATGATTTGCTCACGAAATTTAAGACATTGGATGGTAAGAAGTTTAATGATGTTTATGTATCAACCTTAATTAATTAGTATGTGTATGAACTACCCTATCATGAGGTATGTGCTATTCTTTGTTAGGGCATGCTTAATACGAATGTGTTTTTTCAAAAGGTGTCATGTGTCGTTTATACTATGCATTGGGGATGTGATTGAGGGTTTTAACATTTTATTAACAATTATTTTAGTTTATATTGTTCTTTTGGAATATTGTTGAGAAATTCCTTCTTCTTGGTGACAATATATCAATATAGCTTGATGATAACATAAATTTTGTACATATATTTATAACTTTTTTATATAGTGATTCCACTTTTCATTTGCTTTATTTTCAGTTTTTAGTTCATTTCTTTCATTAGTAATGAATTCGGTTCATTTTACATGATTGATTTAATTTGTGTTTTTAGATCATTTGAGATTTGCTCACCATTTTGACCATTACTTTTTCTATAAACATCATATTTAGCTAATTCTAGTTTTATTGGATTTTATACTTATAAAAATTTAAAATCGACATATAGATTGTTAGATTTGGATGGACTCTTCTATTATTTTTTATGATTTTTAAAAGTTGAGGCAGATTTGTAAAAATTTATAAAGAAAACAAGTTTGATTTTACTTGTTTCAACTTACATGTTTTCAACTGAACTTCTATACCTAATCAGAGCCTATATTAGGCCTATAATTTCTTAAGAGAATTTTCAAAATTAAGTTTAGATTAAGAGCCTATTTGAGGCTTAATTCTCCTAAAAGAGACAAAAACACTTGCACAACTTTTTTAGAATTTTAATTTTCCTCTTTTTCTATCTATTTTCATTTTTTTATATTCTTCTACAGTATTTTAGTTATTTTTTAACGGAATCAACATCAAATAACATAAATTGAGTTTTGTATCAATGGTTTGTTAATTTGAGTTTGTTATTCTCTTTCTTAATTTCGATTTTACGCTTTTGAGATATTAATTTGTGTTTCTGAAATTAGAATTTAAATTAAGAATAGATCAAATCTTAATTTGATAATTCAATAAGAATTAAATTGAATGATATTGATATTTAATTTATATAAATTGATATTTAAATTTGAATATTCTTTTTAGAGAACTATGATATTTGAATTGTTTGTTAATTTTTTGTTTTACAATTTTTACTGTATTCTTAAATCCTTAAACCCTTAATTGTTATTTGTTAAAAAGACACTAAATTTGAATATAATTTATCATTTATCTCATGATATTCGATTTAGGTTATGCTCTATATTATAAAATTTAAAAAAAATATTTAATATTTCTTTCATCTACAATATTTGAAAGTTATGTCTAATTAAGTTATGATATGTATCTGTGTGATATATAAATCATATGTTTGATATATTAAATTAAATTAATTTACCTTTATATTTATATTTTTTGACTACCATGGTTATAATTAACACAAAGATAAAGACATTGTACATAATAGTAATAAAGCAATTTAGGAAGAAGACGAAATCTATATTTATATTATCTATATATTCTTTTTCGTCTTAATATCATATTACGGTGTAATGTTTTATATACAAAGATAATATATACATAGTAATTTGAAATATTAATAAATTTTCTTGAGTTTGTGGGTAAAACGTATAATGTCTGTTAGAAAACTCTCTATAGACTTTTTAGTTGCTTCTATGTGAAATTTAATCAGATTAAACTTCGTACACGCATAATGTGACAATCATGATTTACATGAATAAAATTATACTTGTATATGGAACAAGTTATACAATGAAGAAACATGAATTATGTTATTTTCAAAGGATGATCAAAATATATGGACAATAACGAGCTCATATTTTTACAATTTTCTAAACAAAGACTTAAGGGAACTATAAAACTTAAACAAGAGAACTTAATAAAGAACCAAATCTATAACATTCATAATAAATAGATGCACCATGTGTTTATTTTTTTAGTTAAAATTTCATTGAACAATAACTAAACCTTTTATTATAATATTTATGTGGAGTTGTGTTGGAAAGTGTACGTTATTATTGTTATCGAAATAATAAGAAGGATTTGGATTTTTATTATCAATCATCCAAATCAAATATAAAAATCAAATACAGTTTGATTAATTTAAATTTAATATAAAATGTAAATAAAAGACTAACTAGTTTGGGCAACATCAACCACCACTACAGAAAAAGGGTAAACAAAATTTTACATGATATACTCTATCAGTTTGGTTGAATCTTAGTTGCTACTAGTAATGGAAATGCTTCAACCAGAAACAAAGAATATACTCTATCGGGTCATGTTATTTCACTCACCAGAATCTTCTTATACTATTCAACGGATTCAAAAATATCCACTAGTGTCATCAAAAATCAAACAAAACAATATTGGTGACAGAAATGTCATTATAAATGCAAGAAATTTTGATATCAAGATATTTTATTTTTTCTGTCAACTCAATTAATTAATTATATTAATTAATTAGAAAGGGTAGTTACCTATTAGGTGTTAAAGAGAAGACAAAGTATAGTTAATGGCCGTTCCGGTGCCAGCGCAACATCCAGAAGATTCACGCCACGTGGCAAGCAACTATCTTCGTGGCTCCCAAAGTGGGACCCACCATAAAACACAACGAACTTTCCACATGCGATTCCGTTCCCTCTTTCTATCTGTGAAAATTCGTGTCTTCTCACTTACGCTTCCACTTTTCTCTCCCAAACAAACACCACTAACAGTAACGGTTTTTTTTTTTCTCTTCTGACAAACCAAAAAATAAAATAAATGAAAAAGGAAAAGCTAAAGACGAGAAAGAAGCTTTAAATGCTTTTATTCACTCAAAGCATTCAAAGGTTCCTTCGATTGTAGAAAAAAAAAAAAAAAAAAAAACTCAGCCATGGCGGTAACTGTTAGTGTCCCCAGTCATTCTTCAACACTCTGCTTTTCTTTCTCTATAAACAAAAGGCAATTCCTCATTTCTTTCTTTCTTTCTTTCGGTTGATAACAATCTCTGTAACGATTTAGGAGTTCTTGCGCGATTCATTGATGTAGGATAATTTTTTTTTTGTCTTTTTGTAATTGTGGTTATTTATTTAATTTGACAGTTGCCAGGTATTATATCATGCCTGTGGAGTTTCATTTTTTGACGTTAATTAATTTATTAATTCCGATAACGTCGCAGTCTAATCTAACCTTGTCAGATTTTCTTTTTAATTTTATAATTTATATTAGTTTCCTTTTAAGACCGATTCGAATTGAACCTAATAAAATAGGAAAACTATCGCTATTGATTGCGAAATCAGAAAATTCGGTATGAATTAAATGAATTTGAATTGGGAATTGCGAATTAGGAAAGGGTGGTGATTGTGGTTTGAATTGAATGTGTGACAGTGTTGTTGCGGAGGAGAGGTTTTTGAGGCCGCATGGGGAGTAGGGTGAAGCAGGGGAGGAGATTGCAGAAGATGATGAAGTGTCTGTGTGTGAGGGAGCCGGTGAAAGGAGAAGATGAAACGGTTCCTTCCTCGGAGTCTCTTGCAATCAGGGAATTTTATTCTTCAACAGCGAGTGGGCGTTCTGGCCTCGATGGAGAAATTGAGATGTTGGGGTCTGATTCTGGTAACATAGACGAAACTGATTTGTCTTTGCGTGAGAGTGGCATCTTGGACAATGAGGTTGGTTTCTTCAAAAATCCCTTGTTTTCTTTATTTGATATTAGATTTTGATGTACTATGATTTGCTCTTGCTTACTTACTCCAGGGAGATCCAAGTCTTTGGTTCTTTGTTAAGTTATTCACAGATTACAACAACTTTCAGAATTTTCTGTGTCACTTTTATTTGTGGATAGTTGAGAGCCCTGAGTGTCTGTCTAACTAACGGTGTTTAAAAAATTGGTTGTTCTTATTTCGTTTGATCATGGCTGACGTATGTGGCTGTTTGGTGATCTAAGTTATTGGACTTGATGCGATCTCGTGCATGCTTGTAGGAAGCTAGTGCTTTGTTAGGAAGAGATGAATATCATAAAGGGAATATAGAAGCTGCTTTACGTGTTTATGAGAAAATAAATATAGGCACTGTGACTTCCAAGATGAAAATTTCCCTTGCCAAAAGCAGAGAACGACCCAAAAACCATTCCTATTATTATGCTACTCCCCCAATGTCCATACACACGGCTGGATTACTGTTGGAAGCAATTTTCCTAAAAGCGAAATGCTTGCAGGTTCTAGGGAGGTTTAAAGGTACCCTCACTGCTTGTTTATTCATAGATCTGCTCTTTGTTATATAGCTTAAAGGAACCTGTGGCTTTTCTTACATATTTTCTTTTTGAACTGAAATTCCGTTCATTGACATTACTTGTATTTCTCTCATGCATAGTTTCTTTTGCGTGCTTTTGATTTTGACTTGAGTTGCATGCTTTGATCTTGTATCTTCTATGCATAGTGTTCCTCTGGAATTTATTCCCATCACAATGCGACATATAGCGGTTTTTCCGATTTACTTAAACATTTTTTCACGCTATATACCTTGATCCATCCCTCGAATTGATAACTTAATGGAGTTATGGTCAAACACCCCAGAGACTGGAATGTTAAAACTTTAGGTTTACCAGTGGAAGATTGAAAATGTTTGAATATTAAAACTTTCGTCTTGTACAGGAAGATAAAATGTTATCTAATTTATTTTCAACCTTCTTGCAGAAGCTGCCCAAACTTGTAAAGTTATTCTGGACACAATTGAGTCTTCATTACCTGAAGGCTTGCCACAAAACTTCGGCAATGAGGGTAAATTGCAGGAGACTTTGAGTAAGGCAGTTGAGCTACTTCCAGATTTGTGGAAACTTACTGATTCACCCCGTGATGTGATTTTGTCTTACCGTCGTGCACTCCTTCACCAATGGAATCTTGATGCAAAAACCATAGCAAGGATTCAGAAAGAATTTGTTGTTTTTCTTCTGTATAGTGGAGGGGAAGCAATCCCCTCGAATCTTCGTTCCCATATGGACAGCTCTTTTGTACCTAGAAATAACTTAGAGGAGGCTATACTCCTTTTAATGATTTTGCTAAGAAAAATTACTCTAAATAAACTTGAGTGGGATCCATCAATTTTGGATCATCTTGCATTTGCTCTATCTGTTTCGGGGGATTTGACAGCTTTGGCCAAACAATGGGAAGAATTACTCCCTGGGACTGTCAATCGTAGAGAAAGGTACCATGCCTTATCTCTTTGTTATTATGGAGCAGGTAAGGACTTGGTAGCACTGAATCTTCTAAGGAAATTGTTGAATAAAGAGGACCCAAAACATGTTCCTTCTTTGTTAATTGCTTCTAAGATTTGTTGTGAGAACCCTGATCTTGCAAAAGATGGGGCAAGCTTAGCTCGCAAGGTGATTGAGAACTTGGATGGAAGATGTGATCAGTTGGAAGGTCTTTCTAGTTGCTTACTTGGTGTTTCACTTTCAACACACTCAAAATTTGCTATTTCTAATTCTGAGAGGGTTGAGAGACAATCTGAGGCACTTCATTCTCTGGAAACTGCACACAAAGTGACCGGAATGAGTAACCCCCTTGTAATATACTGTTTGAGTTTAGAATGTGCAGAGCAAAGGAAGTTGGATGCGGCACTTCATTATGCAAAATGCTTTCTAAACTTGGAAGCTGGGTCTAGTGTTAAAGGGTGGTTATTGTTAGCCCGTATATTATCAGCTCAAAAACAGTTTTTGGATGCCGAATCTATTGTCAATGAGGCCTTGGATCAGACTGGAATATGGGATCAAGGAGAGTTACTGCGAACAAAAGCTAAACTACAAATTGCGCAGGGCCAGTTGAAGAGTGCCATTGAAACGTGTACTCAGCTTCTTGCTATTCTCCTAGTTCAGAGAAAGACGTTCGGTTCAAGGAAGACGTTATATAAGGTGTGTTGGCTGTAATGCCGATTAATTTATAATACAGAGTTGAAATTACCTGTTGAGTTTTTTTTTTTTTCTTTTTGGCTTTCTGATTACCCCTTTCTTCTCATGCTTTTTTGTAACAGGACTACATAGATCATGCTAGGAACATGGAAATAGAAATATGGCATGATCTTGCTTATCTGTACATAAGTCTCTCACGTTGGCATGATGCAGAGGTGTGTCTTTCGAAATCTAAGGCCATCAAACTATACTCTGCTTCTAGATGTCATGCAATAGGTAATTAATATGGTTTATCTTTGTGTTCGTGAATTTTGGAAAGGACATGAATGGTTTATAATCACTAGGAAAACTGGCAGATATTGTCTAAATTCTAAATAGCATCTTTTTTCTACAGTTAGTTTTATGATAACTTAGATTCACTGAGGTGCCAAGATATCACAGAGCTTCGGTCTCTAGCAAAGCATGTCTTATAAAAACAATTACAGTCAAAATTTTCATTATTATGATTAGCCTATGCCTATTTCACAACTAAAACAAAAAATAATTAATACCTCAGGAAAAGCCTTTAAAATACAGGAGTTTTAAACAGTAAAACATGTAGTTATGCTGGCTGAATTGCTAGTGGTTATTTATTATGCGTAATGATGGAATGTGACTGATGTTATTGGGTATTAATGGGTTTTGTTGGATATCGCAGGTACTATGTACGAAGCAAAGGGCGTTCACAGAGAGGCTTTAAAAGCTTTTCGTGATGCTTTGAATATAGATCCCGGACATGTCCCTAGCTTGATCTCTACTGCGGTGGTTCTTAGACGGTGCAGTAATCGGTCAAATCCTGCTATCAGAAGCTTTCTGATGGATGCACTACGGCATGACAGATATAATGCTTCTGCATGGTATAATCTTGGCATTTTTCACAAGGACGAGGGTACAATGCTAGAAGCTGCAGAATGTTTTGAGACAGCCAACTTTCTTGAAGAATCGGATCCAGTTGAACCATTCAGATGATTCACTCAGCCTGCATTATTCACGCTTTTCATAAATTCATGTACCAACACTCCCTCTCACACTGTGACATTATATCTCTTATCAGGTAAAAGGGAGGTGAGTTTGTTTTCTATTTGGCACGGGTCTTGTTCACAAATTAGTAGGATCCGCATAAATTTTAAACCAGAGAAGAATGCCAAAGAAGAGTGTTAGTGAAGATGTTACCAACACTCATTGTTCATGTATAATTTCCATGTGTTCCCGAGGTCAATAAGAAAATCATGTTTCATGGTTTGGTTTTTCTTTGTTGTCAGCTGCTGTTTTTTCCTTCCTATTTTAGTTGTCGCACAAGCTTCACCGTCTTCTACGTTGAATAAAATCTTTCTAAGGATATGTTTGTTATAAATAGTTTTACTAAAATTGTTTCATATTAGTTTTTTAAATTTGATTTTTAACTTATGTTTAAATCACTTGTTTATGAAAAGTTTATTTTAGTTTTAAAAATTATTTTTATAATAAATTTTCTATAAATGAAAATAACATTGATGCGTACAGCTAAAGGTAAACATGTACCCACAAAAACTGTTAAAGAACGGGAGACCCAAGGATGTCCTACTGTCGGATTAGACTCGATTTTTGAGAAAAATAAGAACGTAAAAGTTGTTCATCATCCACAAAACAACATCTATCATGAATGTACTGTCTTTTGCCATATTCAACGAAATTGTGTTTTAATAAAATGAGGGCACAACAAAAAAAATTAAAACATACGATTATTATCAATTTATTCATTTATGTTCGCGCTTGTATGACATGGAAGTGAAGTTTGAAATTGAATAGTATGACCTGTTAGTTCTAATTTGTAAGTTCTATATGTAATTCGCATAGTAATTTCAGATGATAAAATTATTACAAAAAATCAGCTAAGTGCTTTTTAATTTTTATTCGAAATCCTTAAAATTGGCAATTTCACATTTAAGAATTAAATGCTAATCAAGTAGCAAAAATAAATGTTTCTACTATTTTATTTGGATAAATTATGTTTTACCAAAGCTTCAAATTACACCACCTTCAATTTTAACTCATTAAATAAAATATTATAACAAAAAAACTAAAATGTATGGGAATGACCCAAATTGCGTAATTGTAACTAAGTAGCAAGAATTCTCCACAACATATTTTATATATTTAAGAAAAAAAAAAACAAGAAGGGAAGAAAGAAAAATGTAAACTAAATAACAATGTGGGGACAAAAATTATAAAAAAAAATTACTTCTTCCATATTTTATAGGACTTCCTATTAGTTTTTAAAAAATATCTTAAATTAAATATTTAAAATAAATTACAAAAAGTTCATTTTTCTAATATCAGTTGAATATTTGTAGAGAGGGGAGTATAAACAAAAATAAGGTTATTGGAGACAAAAAGTGTGTGAGAATTGGAACATTTGGGAATGGAGAGCACTCAAAATGAAAAGGAAAAGGATGCATGCCTAGAGACGATAACCGACAGAAGAGTGGGGACAAATGTGAATGAAAATGCTCAAACTGAAACAGACAGATCCACCCAAATGCTTCCTGTCAGTTAACACTTCAAACTCAAACATAAACACAAAACAGTGTGAATCTATCACTGCTACTTCCTCATTTTTTTTATTTCCCTCCAGGGAGCTAAACAAAATACAAAAAGAGAAAGATGTAACAAAATGGAATTATTTGAGTGAAGTAAAATGAAATAAAAAAAGAGAAGAAATTATGTAAAGGGTAAAGCTGCATGTCTCTAGTTTTTTTAATAAATTACTATTTTACACATTTTTAATATGGCTGAATTTTTATATATAAAATTCCGTTACAATGAAGTAAAGGAGAAAAAAAATCAAATGAGTTTGAATAGAAAGAAAAGAAAAGATTTATTTTTTGAGAATTTACACATTTACCTTTTGAATTTTTTTTTTTCTGTTTATTTTTTATTTTTGTTAAATCATGAGCTTCTTGAGTGGGAGCAAGTTAAAGGAGCAGTGTGAAGCAGCTCTGCTTGGAAATAAAAAAACAGCAACTGTTCCCAACAAAAGTGACTTGTGGGGGTGGGAAGATGCAAAGAGGGCAAAACTGTTATTTCAACGCTTCATACAACCCATTTCTCTTCACCTTTCCCCAAAATCAAACCAACAAAATTTTCTCAATTTCTTTGCTTTACTTTCTTTTGATACACCCTTTTTCCATTGTACCAAAGCCTAACAGATAACATAACACAAGAGCTTCATATTCTCTGATTGGAGAGAAAGGTAGAGAGATGGAGAGTGTGAGTGGGAAGAGAGCACAGGAAGAAGCAGGGCCTTCAGATGGAACCAAACAAGAAATGACTGAGAAAGTGAGTGATGCTTGGGATGATGGTAGGGTGGAGGAGGAAGAAGTGGAGGAGGATGAAGAAGGAGGCATTGGAGATAGTAAAAATGGTTTCTTTGTTCCTGGGCCTCTTGTTTCTCTCAAGGAACAGATCGAACGGGACAAGGTTTTTATGATCTTCACCCTCTTCTTTCTGTCACGTATTTCCCCCTTTGATTTTGTGATTTGTAGGGTAGAAGGAAGGTTGAAATTTTCTGGGTTTTGGATGGTGTTTTAGTGTCATGCGTTTTGTTAAGAAACCTCCCTTGAACTGTTAAGCTGAGTTTTCAAGTAGTTTAAGTGTTTAAAAAGAAATGGCCAAGCAAAAGGAAACTAAGAAACACTTTGTGAACTGTGTACAAAATGGTTCAACTGGTTTTAAGTTTTTAAGTACTTGTGAAGGGTTACATTTTAAGCTTTTGAGATGTAAGCTTTTCAGGACACAAAGTGTGGCTAAATTGTTCATGGTGTACTGGATTTGATTTATTTAACAAATGCTGCATATGATATCCAGGGGTATATCTCATAGGCTAATGACACCATTGGTTAATAAAGTTATTTCTACTTACATACCAACAAAATAGTTATTTTTACTGGTAATTTTTCTGATTCTGTGCTTAATTGTTTTGTGTAGGAGGATGAAAGCCTAAGGAGGTGGAAGGAGAAGCTGTTGGGGTGCTTGGAAAGTGATATAGACGGTTTGTTTTAGTTTTGTTTATCACCCTTGTGTATGCTTCTTAGAACTTTTTGCTTGCCTCTATTCAACTTGTGTCCTTGTACAGGTCAATTGGATCCTAAAGTGAAATTCCACTCCATAGGAATTCTCTCTGAGGATTTTGGTGAAATTGTTACTCCTTTACCTGTAGAGGAAAATCGGAATGGTAGTACTCTATTCACTCTCAGAGAGGGATCTCGCTATCAGCTTAAGCTAAAATTTAGTGTTCTTCACAACATTGTGTCTGGCTTGACATACTCCAATACTGTGTGGAAAGGAGGGCTTCAAGGTACAATATCAACACTTTACATTGTTTCTGTTGCTGATAATCTGGAATATGCAACTTTATGATATTGACTTTTGAAAACCTAAGGCTTAATGTTAATATTTTGTTCTTTGACTCAGTTTAAACCTGGCTCCTAATCTTGGTATTATCTACTAACAGTTCCCTATGCAAAATTGACTTGGAGAACAAGGTCTTGATTATTAAAGTCTAGAACCTTAATTGAATAATGTCCAACTTCCAGATAAAATGTCTTGTGTCATTGTGTTTTACTTCCAGAAACTCCAGCTGTATTTATTTATATTCTTAGAAATTGATCAAATGGTTATGATGTTTCACATGATAATTTGATTTTATTCTTGGGATTTTTCAGTTGATCAGAGCAAAGGAATGTTGGGCACTTTTGCTCCTCAAAAGGAGCCATATGTGTATGCCTTGAAGGAGGACACCACTCCCTCTGGTGCACTTGCAAGGGGTGTTTACTCAGCCAAACTTAAGGTATGGAGAAGTAAAGTTACATTTTTCAACTGGATCCTCTGCTTATAACATGTGTTGCCTTTTAATTTATTCAAAGCGGATTTTCTCTCTTCAAGGCAATATATGCTTAATTTGGATAACTGCAATAATAAAGTTTTATTCAAAGATCTATGATCCGAAACTTCTTTCACATTGTGATAACTTATGCAAATTATGATTCATTTTTTAAAAATTTTTTACTTTAATTTTAGGAATTCTGTTGAATGCTCAAATATTGAAAAACTAGATTCTTCTAAAAACTCGTTAACTGGGATTCAATTCTGATATTTTTCACTATAACACCCCTAAAAGGATTGGTTATTTAATTTTCATTTACGTATTTTACAGTCACTATATATTTCAATCTGATGTAGGTTATTACAAAATATAAATCCAAAATGTTTGAAAATATAAAGGGCTTCCATTAGTGAAGTTATTGGAAAGATAGTGAGGTTTACTCCATACAATTAGTACATTTGATCCATATAGATTGATAAACTTGTTCCTGTTTGGTTGGTGTCTTACAGTTTGAAGATGATGATAGAAGGTGTCACATGGAACTCAAATATATGTTTGAGATAAAAAAGAGCAGCTAGTCCGGTTTTTCTGACACTGTTTTTATGTTATGAATCCTCTTAAAATTCTTAATTTTATCTCTGAACATGTGTTATCGATGCCACAACTTTGTATTTGTTTCCGAATACATAGAAAGGGAATGGACTCATGAAATTGTGACGGCTTTCTTTCTTTTCTTGCTTTTATAACTTGTTTTAGGAACAAGAAAATGAATATACTGAACGTTGGCCTATACTCCTTTAAAATTATAATGAATTTTAGAGGGTTATAGACATTGATTGGAAATTTAACTATTCAGATTTTAATAATTGCGTAAATTATTGAACATAAACAGATGTTTTACCACAATCTCTATCATTTTTTCAATTAGTGAATACAATTTCACAGTTTAAACTTTAAATACAAAAGCCATTCTCAGCCGTTCTGCAATAGTTTATGGTCCGAGCTACTCGTTGCTTGTAATCAACTATTAGCATATATGATTTATACGCATTAACCGTTTGTAAAAGTTAAAAGTTCTTGCAATCTCTATAGAAGAAAGAAAATTATAATTTCTGACTCATGTATTTTGGTTCTGGAACTTAAGAAATGTGAAATATGATTTAGAAATTTAAGTCTGCCTTTTTGTGCTTTAATTATCCTTTTGTCAAAGCATTACTCGAAATGTTTCGCCTTTTGTAAATGCTAGGACCATTAAGTACTTTGTTGGGTTCATACAAAATACAAGAACAAGAGAAGAAAGTGTATTATAGTAGTAGGTTGTACAGAGAATAAGTGTCAACATAACTACTGCATTTTCCTAAAATTTTGCATGTTCTTTATATGTAGAACTAAAAGAATAAAAAATAGAAAATCTTTAAAATAATTAAGACAACCCATATATGAAAATTATAAATAGTAGGCGGTACACGGGCTAGACATAACAACACTATTAAAGAGTTCTTAGTAGATAGTCTTGTATACTTTTTATAATGATCTTAATTTGAAGTTAACGTATCGCACAATTAATATACCAATTAAATTTGATAAGTTGAACTTGTGTCAACAAGCAAAGACTAATTGTTAAAAAGGAAAAAAAGCACCATTTAATAAAAGCATATTGGGAAAAAGTATTAAAATATATATTTTGAAAAGTTAAGATTATTTGTTGCATGGTTTTGAAGATTAACGACTAAAGTGTCATTAACGGTATTAATTTTTTACTGTATTATTTGGATATTTAAATATTTATAACATGTTTAAAACCTTAATATTACAATAATTTAGATTCATTAATCAATTTGGAAGTAATTTTCATTTATTTTAAATTATTTATTACAATGCAATCTTTTAAATGAATTTCATGTTAGGACAACGTAGTAGTTTATGTACTTGTAAGACCATTAAAAACAATCCTTTGCTTTATAATACATGCATCGATTAAGAATGTACAAATTAACAAAATAAGATTTTAATTTCAATAAAAAGAACAGCACTATAAACACATAATTTATGAAAGCTCGTGTCAAAATTACAAAATAAAAAAACTGCAATTGGTGAATATGTGAAGATATAATTTAAAATTTGAGAACCATGTTAAACTCAAGCTGCGCAAACCCAAATTTAACCCATTTCTATATGGAATCGAATACAACTATAAAATCGTGTTAAAAATTAACAAACACATGGTTGGCTGTGAAGTATTTATTACCATCCGAGATTCAATTGGGTAAACAAGGAAACAGTGAAAAAACTTAGAAAATAATGATGTCGATGAAGTACAGTCGGAAATTTTTTCATATGCCTAGATTTGAAGGAATCAGTTATCTCGGTTTACAACTTGTATTATTTATTTCTCCCTAGTTGACAAAAAAGATCCGGTAGAGCATAAAACCAAAAAGATACAGCAGATAAGGAGAAAGAATCTTATTCCGAATGAGCTTATAAAACCATTACATAAAATTTGTCCTTCCTGAAATTGTGAATAGTACAAGAATGTCCATGTGAGGGTATATCAGATTATATAATTAACATATTAATTGTGACCTCTACACTATTCATATTATCATTTCCCATGTCAACTTTTCCATATAATGTTCTCAAGATCAATACAGCTCTACAGATCCCCCACCATTCTGACGTATTATTTATCATGGAGGGCGAGTGAACAGTGGTTATTCGACTAACCAACCGTAAAGGATGTGTGCACCTAGTTTAACCAATAGCAGTGTAATTCGGGTTTCAACAAAGACAACACAAACCTCATTTCGAATTGCAGAGAATATGAAGACGCATTCAGATGCCACCAGTAGCATCAAGTTTGCACATAAAGCTTTTAAGAATTATAATATATTATTTTATTTATAATAATTATGCATATTTTACGGTAAAGTTTAACCTAACTAAAACATTATAATCTTATACTCTTTAACTTTTATGGCAAATTTTACTTTATTTTCCTCATGTTCATTTTAGATTACTAAAATTATATTCATATTACTATTAAAAATTATAACTAGATAAGACAACGAGAAAGATGGACAGTCCAATCTTTATTTTAGTAACTAAGTAATTAAAAAATAAGAAAAAAAGATATAAAAGGTATAAAAAAATATGAATCTTCTGGAATACTGAGTTCTATTATAAAAATGAATATTTTTTCTAATAATTTATATCAATAAAATTATTAAAACAAAATGGGTCTTATAAAATTTTAGAATCTTGCAAAATTGCCTCTCTTATCTAGTTGAAGTTCCAAACCAGCAAACACAGAATTTGCTTGTAAACAGTGCCCCGCAAGTATACAAACTTCAAAAATCACGGTTATATGAAGGAGAAATGGTGTTCATGTCAAGTGTGTCATCCAGTAGAAAAAATTGCCAGAAGGTATTAGCACCTGGGTTGAAAAAACTGAGTTTGAAATAACAGTAAAAAAAATATGAAAAAGATACCATTAGTCTATGTATACAGTAAAGAATTAGAATAATATATTGAATTCATTATTATAGTCATGTAATCTTTAAATTTAGGGAAAACAAAATATCCTCTATTCATGCATAATAAGTATAATGAGCCTATATAAACTTATATTATGTGCTTTCTATCACAGAATATAAGTTTCTGATTAATTAAATTTAATAATTTCAGCACATTGTGTGAATTTAGCTCAAGTTGTGTAAAATCTACCAACTTCATAATTGGGCAGGGCAAAGATATTTGATAATTAAAAGAGTTAATAGAATGACTGAAGGAGGAGTAATTGGAGGTTTAAGGCAAAGGATTCTGCAAATCTAGAGTGACGACACTTAAGAAATATGTAACTAACTTATTCTCAAGTCTAACCTAATCAAAATTATAACAGGACAAGTTCAAGCCAAATAAAAGAGAAGTATAAAGAAGAAGTACCTTATTATTTACAAATAATGTGACAACACTTCAGCAGTAGTATATCTCAACCTGCAGCTTTGTCCCAAGTGAACATCACCAAAAACATACCTGCATTATGATACACCCCCCATGTTAAAAGAATTAAAAAAACAAAGGATATTTTAAGAAAAATTAGCCCGTAGGTCCAGTATGGAATATATCATTACTCTTGGTTAATTCTTTCTCAATTTGAAATGTGCGTGTGAGATTTCCAAATTCCAAAAAATAAATCAAACCTTAAATAAAGGAGAAAGAAAAAACCTATATTCACAGTAGTCAGGCCATGCACAACGAGCCTTCCCATAATCCCAATAACAGTCCTCATCTCTTAAAGGACCCCGCTTACCTGTAACAGAACAAAGTCAAAGTAATTGGAGATTCTCAACTGAAATTGTTTATAAATGTAGTCCGAAATACCTTTTGTTACAAACTTTAATTTCGCATCAGGATGGATATCATGCCACATCTCAAGCCATAGTTCCCTCATTAGCACTGGTGATCTAACTATGTTCCTGTGATTTGCTACAGGAATATCATGTCAATTTACTTGTATGTGTACTTGTAGTAAACTATTTTATGTTAAAATTTAGAACCTTAAAGTTGTTGAGATCGAACTTACACATCTATGAAAGTATTAATCACAACTAATCAATCAATAAAACAAATTATGGGTTGCAACTTTCCCTGTGGATTCTTTCAGCCACCACTGTAATCCTCCAAACAAATTTTGCATCAAATTAATCCCTCAGATCTTTTTTATCGTCAAATTAGTCCTCAAAGAATCATTTTATCATCATTCTAGTCCTCCATAATGACCAATATGATGACATTTTAGATCTCCCTAGATAAAGTCCTCCATAATCATCAAGTTGCCACCAAATTAAACTTTTTCAACACTTTATTCCTTTGTAGAGAACCAATACAGTTATAATTCAGATCTTTGAAAAACAAATTTGGTGACAAGACAAAATTTTAAAGAACTAAGTGCTGACAATTTAAATTTCTGAGACTTTGATGACTAAATTTTTGAAGGACTGATGAGGTAACATTAATAAAATTTCATGCTAAATGAATGAATTTTTTTTAAGTGTTTGCAAATTTTGTGACCATCAACTTCTAAATCCAGTCAGACAATTGTCAAGATACACTTATCTACACTGAATTAACATAGTCCAAGTGGGTATGAAAAATTCGTAATCAAGTTGTGGTTATTTTAGTCATAAATAAAGCATCAGTTAGTCCATGACAACTCCAGGGAAAAGCCATGCACCTTTATCAATCTCCCAAATTGCTGTCCTCTTTCCAGGAAGACTTTCAGAATCTTCATAATATGTTATGTACTTCACCCTTGGCGATCTTGTCATTTTTGGAACAACATCTTCTTCATGGAGATGTTCCACATTCAATTGAATCTGTACATCTGAACCATCATGCTCTGACTGTAAAGTCAGAACAAAGATAAATATAAAGATTGTGATACAAATATCAGTATGAATCAAACGAGTTTAAATGAAGTTAATAAAAGGATAAAGACGCAACAGGAGATATCAGAGTTAAGGACTTCTTATGTTGTTATTGGCTTACAACTCATGGTCACACACTTGTCTGTCTAAAATAAGAACATGCAGCAACAATTTAATATTATACATACCAGTAAATTAATAATTTAATAACACATGATGCAAATCTATTTAACTTAATCCCAAAAACATACCAGGAAAAAATAAGAACACAATCACACTTAAACACTACCCTAATACGAATCTTTACTCTGCAATACCTGAGGAGCTCTTGTTATGTTCACTTTCGGTCCAAGCCAATTCTTGCACAAGGAAAGGGAGAGATATGGCACCTGTAAAGGGTTGATTTTATTTCAATCCAATTGTTGAATGTAGATGTAATTCTCACACGTCACAATTTAAAAAAGCAGTGGAAGTAGAAAATGGCCAATTAATACATTATGCATTCCTATATAATCACAACCGTGGTGAGGGAAACATAATTTGAGTTTACCGTCTCATCGCCACTTATAGGTCCTACTTCCCCTTCAACCAGAGTCCCTGACCTAACAATTGAGACCAAAACACTTCAACACATTTAATTTCAAACAGAAAAATGTGCAGATAACAACTGGAATAGTAATTACTATTTCCCAATTATACACATTGTTTACGAAAAGATATATTAGTTTGCAAAATTAGTGCCCAAAATTTTAACCAAAAACCGCCCTCTCCCCAATTCATTCCACTTACAAATACAAAACCAGCACACCAGCAAAGATAGACTGTTGTTACCTTGAGATTAGAGATCCTTCAAACTCATAAATGACATCCGTAATGATCCAGTTATCAGGGTAAGGCTTGCCACTAGGAGCAAAATAGTAACCAACCTATTTTTAAAGTCAAGATGCCAGAATTATCCTTCACAATAACACTATTTCTGATCAACAGATTCCCAGAAGATTTAATGCATAAACAAAAAATTTCAAGATACAGGTAATGTTGAGAATCAGGAAAAATGTTAATTACAAACATTTTGACAATTGACATAATTTAACTAAAGATAATTTTAGCTGTGAAAACTGCAAGATACTAAGGTGTTAGTATACCAGTCTCATCCCTGTACCACTAAAAAGCCTTCAGTATTGAACAATAAGCACAAAAAATAAGAGGCCAGAAAGAATGTCACAGATAAAGAGTTTGTCCAGAATGTGACAGACCAGAATTCAGTGTTCAAAGCATCGAATGTTTCGAACCATATTTGAGGTATGGAGGGACCAAAATAGTCCACTTTATCAATTTAATCCCACTTAATATGAAATGCTTCTTTGTTGTATGACACTCCTACATGTGAACTCTGTTGAACACAAGTAACCATAACGAGGGAAAGAAAGAACTTAAAGGGTAGAAAACAAACATGATGAGGAGTAAAAAATGATCGAATCAAGAAATATAGTGGTACTTGTGATGTGACTTCAACAAATGTAAATATTTTATAAAGCTAAAAGAATGGAGAACTTCAGAGCTTTCAGAACCAGAAAAAGCTCATTATGTTCGTCTGCAGTGCAGGTGTATCAAACATATGTCCCCATATTTTTCAACTTTTTCTAAAATAAAATAAAATACTGTAAATTAAAAGACATTGATAGAGTTCACAAGTCAAAAAACTACAACTATATGCAGAGTTTAATTTTCATGTACTGTCATTGGAAAAATTTGAATACTAACAACCAATCAGGAAACTGACAGATATGACTTTTAAGGTAGTTGTTAAGAAAGTTGAAAAACTTATCATACATGGAAATTTGTGATTGAATGACGATGACAAAAAGCTATTATACTGCCAATACATTCATTTAAATTAAGTTCATACAAATGAAATTATTTGAATGAACCCTTCACAAGCAATCCGCAAAAACCCTTTAACCTTAAACCAATCTTCATTTAAATAAAAGCGTGTTCATTTGTAGACGAAACTATACCTTTGTCTTTGAATCAGACCCATAAATGCAGAAGACATTTTTAATTGGTGGCCGGTCCCAAGGTGTAAGGGGATTAAGCACAGGATCACCAAGATATGATCTAAAACATTAAAGCATTAAAACATGTCTGTTCAATAGTAGAACTACAAATAACAATTTAAACATTCTGAGTAATAAGTAAATGAATCTCCAAAAAATTATATAAAAGTAGACAGCTAGCGCAATATATATTAGAGAAGCATCTGTTTTCTAATTATAGCCATAAAATTAAAGCACCCTATTTATGGATCCTTCTTGAAGCTCATTGTTGCAACAATATTTAAAAATTGATAAGTTGACTTTTTTCTTCGGGGAAGAAGGGATTTAGTTTCATATTCAAAGCAGATTTTTAGTAAGATGGCATCATCCTTTTGGCATTGTAGTTGGATGGCCATTCTATCCAGGCCCACCCTTCCCCCTCCCCCCGAAAAAAAAAAAAGAAAAAACGAGAATTCATAATCTGAGGCTTTTCATATACAATGATCAAAATATTCTAGCAAAATATATTTTAATGATTATCGGGATAACACTAACTTTTGCAACAGGTATAAGAGCCTCTTGCTGTCTGGGTCATAATCTTCAATTGCCTTGAAAAAGGTGCCATCTGATATTTCACGAGCTGAGAATGATAATTGAGTAGGTAGTCCACACTCCATGCTGGACATGTTGGACTCTGGTATTTCTGGGAATGAAGGATATGCATCAAATGCTGCGAGCAGATGTTAAAATTAAGCAGTCGGAAACCACAAGCACCACAGCCAGATTGCCCACTAGCAAAAGTAAGAGTCATCAATCATACCATGAGTTGAGGGGATTTCAATGTTTATTACTTTGGTTGGCCACCCAGAGAAGTTTGACTGATACTCCTGCTCATCACATTTATATGTTTGTTGACCAGCATGCCTTGCCCCAGAAAAATGCTTCCAATATTTATTATCTGTTCTACAGTACTTGGAAAAAGGCATCATCCATATTGCTGAACCAAAGGAGTTGAACATCGACCGTGCTGTTCCCTGATACCTTAAAAATATTATGATAAGCATGCATTAAGAATAAAACTGCATGACATAGTAAACATAAGAATATGTCCAAATCAACCCTTCTATTAATCAAAATATTAGTTTGATGTTTATATAGGAATTCTATCTACTGCATGCAAGTGTCTCTCTCAAACATCGTGGCTGAATTGGCTTACCACACTCATTGCATAAGCAATATCTAGTCTGGTGTGGATAAATAGATGAGATTTATAAATAGATGAGCTTTCCCACCAATAACAACTACTGACACTTCTCTAGGCTTCCCTCTTCACTTCCGATCATGTGGTTCTATTTAAAGGGAACTCCAAATGTTCTATACCCAAAATGTCCTATTTCTTTGAGAAGATTGAATACATAATTCTTTGCGAGATAAAGATGGCTTATCCAGAATATGCAACTTCTATCCCAAGAATATACATAAGCTTTCCCAACCCCTTCATGTCAAAGTGGGTTGTCACCTGCTCCTTTAGAACCTAATTTTCAATCTCATCATTACATGCAATGATCATACCATCTACTTAGCCTAAAAAGAGCGAGTTTGCCACCATGGAAATGTTGAAGAAGAAGAAGGGAAAAGAATCTCACAGGCTCAATGGCAAATCATAATAAAAGAAACAGGGAAGCTAACAGAAAAAAGGAAAGTAGGACAAATACCAAAATATAAATTAGTCAATTCTTAGACAATTCCCAAGCACGCTTATACCGATCAATATAACAAAAAGAACTTTATAATTTTCCCTTTGGTAGTTATATTGTAGCTCAAACTCTGCCCAAGAAGAGGGTATCAGAAGTTCTAAAAGACATGGAAATTTGGCAATACCAAAATGAATGAGACATATAATATTGGACAAGCATAAGCCTGTATAATTTTAAAACAAAAAAGCAAATGCAAAAGATGATACAACAACAACAACAAATGCCTTATCACAACAGATGAGATTGACTATGCAAAAGAAACCAGTAGTTGCAAAAATTAAAAGGTAACCTCAGATATGGGAAGACCAAAGGTGAACCCAGAAAGTGTTGCTTCAATGGTTTCAATTGCACCAAGAAGGGGAGCTCCTTCGATAACCAATCAAAGAAGGAAAATCAGAATATCAATTCGTTCATATCAGTAATACCCTCAAAGAGGTAATAAATGTACATAAGTCAATCATACCAACAGCAAAATAGGCATGAACATGTTGATCCAACCACTGGTTATAATGTTTAGGTGCAATCTCTAGCTTCAACCACTCTAAGAAATAACGGAAAACATGATTACCCAATGAATGAGCAAAAACTAAAGAGGGGCCACCGCGAAGTTTGTAAGCAGTTTCAAAAGTTAATCTGCAAAGAGAAATATGCGCAAATATCATCACAGTAACTAGCAAACCAATTTCATCTAATCATCTATTTTTGGACTAAATGAATAAATAACCCACAATTTTTAAAAGGCGAACTCACAATCAGTTACTATTAGAAGAGACTAAAGTTATTAACAATTATAGAATATTCTTAATCTTGCGATATGCACTGCAATTCTCAAGTATAGATAGTGTGAGCAATTTATCATATCAGTCTTGCAATTATTTTTTGTTCGAAGAAGTTGAACTCTTAAGAATTTGTTTAGAGGAGGGGTAATGAAGCCGGTGGAGCAGTAGCAACTCCCTTTTAGAGGAGTTCAAAATTAATGAAGAGTAACGGACAGGAACGTTGGGAGAACTATTCTTCCTTCCATTTCCCTCCATGTTGAGGTGCTAATGAGTTTTATTTTATTTAAAAAATAAATAAACTTGTTAGTGATAGGCACCCAACACTTGAAGAACTCACCCTAAAAATCTAGTTATTAAGGGGGAAGTCAAGTCAACGAGGCCATACACACTCCATAATATTTAAGTCCTTATAAATTATTTAGTATTTTTACCCAATAGATTTTATTATATTAAAATTTTGCACTTACAACCCTTTTACATGTTCATTTCTTCCATCATTAATCATATCCATCAACATGGGAAAGCATAACTATTTTAAATTCCATCCCTTCCATTTCATTCATTCTTTCTAAACTTCCAAATGTAGACTGCGGGTAAAATGGACGTACCATTTGCTAATGAAGTTTGCACAGATGCAAACATATAATTTTACAGAGTGCAATGAGATTTTCACTACCATGTACATATTTAAGAGAAAAGTTTTAAGCACTGAAAAAATCAATTAGTTAGCAGAAACAAATCGGCCAAAAGGAAAATATAGTTGTATCTAGCAAGCAATTTATCCAAAAAATTGTGCAGAGTAACTGCCCAGATTAGAGCCAGCCAGTTGCAAAGATCTAGACATACTTTAGCTTATGAAAATAAAGGTCCCTCTCTTCAAGCTTGGAGGGCGACAATCTCCAATCATATGGAACAGCAATTATTGCATTAGCTTCTATGCCAAATTCAATACACCACTTAATCCATTCTTTCCAAACCGATGAAAGAGGTCCTGTCATTAAACAGGTACATGGTACATCACCAAACCATAAAGTACAAAAACTATAACAAATACAGCACAAAATCATATTTGACAAATTGACACGGAAAAGAGAAACACACAAAACAAACCTGTTATGTAACCTGGATCAAGTTCTGTAATACCAGAAAGACCACTATCAGGGCGCGACTTGCAATCCGGATGGTCAGTCTGGTTGTACGGATCCAGCACCATGCACTTAAGCCAGCAATTGACAGCAGAAAGAAGCTGCGAAACAAATAAATTCTCCCATATTTTACTCTTAACTCTTTAATCGTAGCTCGTTGGTGCTAATTTCATATACAGTTTACACAGGAGGCATCGGTGCTAAGCATGTAGTTATATATGGACACTTCAATAGTGCAAACACCTCATTGACACTCTTTTCTCTCTTTTGTCATGACACGTTACCTATATCTACAGTCGTATCTATACTTCTCTCTCTTCTATGTCTTTCTATTTAAGGTTCACGCTAGCATACAAGTAATAGTGCTAAAACTTCTAAGCAGAGGAAATACACACACAAACTCTCTCTCCGTACGTCCATCGATATTCTTTCAGACACATTCCTCTATAATCTACGTGTTCGACAGCGTAGACACACGTATAGAATTGATAAAAATTGATACAACAGTGGAAATTAAGAATAAAAAATGTCAATAATTCACTCGTATTTTTTTCTTCTGGCTAAGAAACGGTAAGGTTCGATCCTCATGTAGTGGTATAAACGACGTAAATAACGAAGTGAGAGTGAGAGAAACGTCAACGTACTTTGGTTGTGTCGAGCCAGACCAAATCGAGAGGGTTGAAATCGAGCGGAGAGTAGGGACAGTCAAGAATGGACCATGCTCGGAGCTGAGTGGAAGCGAAGCCGGGGATTATAATGCCGGAGAGCTTGGAATAGTCGAGCTCAGCGCCGGAGGAGGAGGAGGTGGCTCCGACGACGGCGAGGAGGAGGAGCAAGCAGAGTAACGGTTTTTTCGCCATTATGTGTGAAACAGAGGGAGGGAAGAATGAAAAACACGTGAGTCTGACCATCGGTAGTTGGGAAGTTGTGCGAATAAAAGAAAATTTCAATCGGAAAATTGGCTTTTAACCTTTTCCGGAGTTCAACGTTGAATTCAGATTATGGGCCCTTTCTGCTTCTACTTTACGGGCCTGTTCGGACTTTTATCATTTTTCTCCAATGTTCTTACAAGGTTGCCAAAAAGAGTAAATTGCTACAAAATTCTTAGTTTTTTGCTACAAGATTACCATTCCTTACTACACTATATAGTGTACCTAGTTAATATTGAAATTAATAAATTTTAAATATCATTTTAAGGTGTAATTTATCAATAGAATTAGTTCAAAACTCAAAAAATCTATAACTTATTTCGTGACGGGATATCTCTAATCTACTTTTAGTGTGATTATAATCCTAGGCTTTTATTAAGTTAAGTAGATTGTAATTGTAGGCTTTTATTAAGTTGGAAGTATCTTTTGAATTTGAATATCCATAATTGAATGCACATTAAAAAAATTTGTTCTAGTTAAATATTGAAGATATATTTTCCATTTTCATTGGAGTATTTTATTGTAAACCCAAAACCATAAGGTTTTCTATAGTATTATTAAATTGTTAATGGTTTAACTTCATCATTACTTTTACTTTTTGTTTTGAATCATTTATCAACTTGTCATTTTCTATATAAAAATGAACTAAAAAATAAGAAACAAATTAATAATAAATTGGAAAAAACAAAAACAATAATTATATTATCTAATTGCTAATAAAACCAAATGACATAGTATTTAAATAACAATAAAAAATATTTTAGATATTTAATATGATAAAACTCAATTAAAATATTTAAATTTATAGGACAGTTAAAATTTAATTAATTATATTAATTAGATAAGATTTGTAGATACAAAAAGAACAATCAAAGTTTTGTACAATATAAATCCTATCAAAATTTTCTACATCAATCATCTTAAAATATAGGAAGGTGAAGTATTTACCCATCTTGATTAACAATGTTAATATATATTTGAAGTCTAAAATAACATATTAAATTTTGAAAATTAATTTAAAATTTGAATGAGTAATTTGAAATTTTCAGAGTGTTAAATATTTTAATTGAGTTTTATTCCCACTTTGACACTTTCATCCCTTTTACTTTCGTTTGCAGTGGAAAATAGTTATTTTCTAACATTTGTAATTGGAGCAAGTAACGCGGCTTTCAATATTCAAATAATTTTAAATTCTTGGGCATTAAGGTATCACCAGTCTTAAGCAAGAAATTTGTTCAAAAACTTCAACAAAGTCATTATTTTAATTTTTGTGCTTAAACTTGATAACATAATATTATTTATTAATTTTAATTAATTAATTGTGGAGAAAAAATTTAAACTATTTCATTAAAAAATAAGCAATCAAATATATCATTGTTTTTACATCCAAATTCAACTTTCCAAAATATTGAAGTGTATAAAGGTTATATCAGAATATTAGAGATCCAGATCGAAACTTCCAAAGTTTTGATGGAAGCCAACTCATTTTACGAATAAAATAATATTTTATTTGTAAACAAGAGTTGAATAAAAATTAAACAACTTCTATGCTAAAGTCAACACCCTTCAATAATAATAAAAATGCTTAAAACAACTCTAAACATCTGTATATACTTTGAAGCATGAGATCCTCTTAAAATTATCTTTAACCATAAAATTAATGTGCTGCATATTGTCAGATACAACATAAAAGTGTTTCAAGAACTGAAACTTCACACCACTAATGCTCCTTGAAGGGTACTGAAAGGTGGTGGGACTGGTTTGTTTGTGAAAGAGGCAACATATGAAAAAAGGTTTTGAGAATCTTCATTGCAAAGGGCTAATAATTTTGCATAAAATTAAAGGAATCTGGAAATCAAATTGATTGATATAGGGACTTTGAGAATAATAATTATAATAATAATGATTGATTTGTAAGATTAAATACTAGGTGAAAAGTCCTTCAACTTCTAGCACAACTTATATAGCACTTATATTAAAAGATGCTGCATAATTTTTATGCCAATGTTTTATTGTGAATAATTAAACAGATGGTGAGATTTTAAGACTTGCATTTAAGGGTTGGAATGGTAGGATTGGACTATAATTAAGAGGACGAATGGTGATTTGAAATGGACAGTGAGGTGTTTGATTTATGCTAATATTGTGACTATAAGTTCCAATTCAAAAAGGTTTAAAAATAGAAAATATAAATAATAATTATTTAATATTTTCTTACATTTTACTCCATATTTTTACAACATTACATATTATTTCCTTGTATTTTAACAATTACATGTGTTTGTTTCGTGTTTTGGTAATATTGCACAGTTTATTTGCTAATGACATTGTGTGTGGAGATCACGCATCCCACATAATACAATATGAGTATAATAGTTTTATCACTATTTCGATTTCAGCAAAATAACTCACTCTATTTTTTTTTTTCCAATACCTTGGTCTCATAAAAAAGGAAACTCATCCTATCAAGTTTTAGATGTACTTCAAATAGGAAGAAAGAAGTATGTCATGGGTGGAAGTTGATGTGATTGATAAGTCTTTTGTATTTGATTTATTAAGTATAGTGTTTTATCTTTTAACATTTTTTAATTTTGGTGTCTTAATTGTTTTTCATTAGCAATAAATAAATTAAATAGGATAAAGGGTGTCAACCCCTTTTATATCATGATCAGTCACAATAGAAAAAAAATAGACAATGTTTTTTCATTTAGCTTTTATAGTCGTACAAACAATTTAATTACACGTATTTTATTAATATATTTAAAATTTTAAAAACATGTTTTGGTGAGTTAAACTCGATGACATAAAAATAAGAATATTGATGCATGGTTTAAGTCTATATTCATACTTAAACAATTTTTAAAGACAAATTAAATGAAAAATTAAAGTTGATTATATTTTATTTAATCGTGATAATTTTATATTCAATTGAAAAAAATATATTTTATGATTTTCATTTATATATTTTTTAATATAGATTTATTATTCTTAAAACATTTTTTTTAAATCTAGTTAGATAAAAGAGTTTATAAAACAAATATTATTGATAATCATTGTTAGATTATAGTATATTTTTATCGCAGTGTGATAAAAACGTTGTTATTTTCTTTCTTCGTATACAAGCTTAGTAGTTGTAGAACAAAAATATATATTTTGTGGTAAAAATTTATGTGGATTCAGAGTTGGAGAAAAAATGTATCAATATCTCATAAAAAGAATCAGTAGTAAACATTTGTTTTGTTTCTAAAGCGTAAGATAATTCAACTTTATAAAATAACCTACTTTTTATATGTTTTGTCTAAAAAAATATAAATCATACAACTAAAATTCAACCAAACATACTTGCACAATCGAACTATTCAAATTGGTTCAATCAAACACACACTAAAAGACTCATCCCATATATGTCCAAAGTTTCATTACAATCCTATTAATATCTCCTTCTTTGACTTTCAATTATAATTTCTTGGAAAAAGCAAAAGCCACAAATTTCTTTCTTTCTAAAAATTAAACTAAAGAATGGTATATACAATAGCTAATGCATTCTTCAGTTTTCCAAAATTGCCTTTTCATGTTCTAAAAATGTCCAATAAGTCATCATTTTAATTCACCTTCAACTTCTTTCTTTTGTGTAAATTTTTTTCAGCTCTTAAAAAATTTTACTAAAAAGTCTAAATTTTTTAAAAATACAAATTATTTATTTAAAACTAAAAATAACAACAAAATGAATTCTAAAATCATGCAATTAACCAAAAAATGAGTAAATCAAACAAGTATTGTCAATCACAGTATAAAGTTGAAGTATCTATTTGATAAATTACATTTAAAAATAACTTTTTATATAACCAAAATATACATGTCCCTTGTGTCATAACCAAATATATTGACCATTTTTCTCATTTTATGAAACCCCTCAATTGCTAACACTTGACAAGTTTTTTTTTTTTGTGGGGTCCGGTAATTAAACATTCATCTTAACACTACAATCAATTGTCTTTCTCCTTTGAATGTCCTTAAAAACAAAATAGTATAACCCAACAATTCCACCATAAAATAAATATTTGGGTATTTTGAGAGATTGAAAATTGGTAATATTTTAAAAGGAAAACAAGAAGGATAAAAAATTCAAAATATTTGAAATAGAGGCAATTCTTTTTTCAATAGAAGCAATTGTTTTTCTAGTGATAGTGAATTTACAAATATTGAATAAAATATATATGCATTATTCAAAACATTACATGTACTCATCAAGGTCTCACAATTAGATTCGTTATTAAGTACAGTTGTCACAAATATGATATCTTTGTTGTCATTTTTCTCATTGGTATAGTTATAAAACAATCAAATTTATTTTTGAATTATTCTTTAATGTGCTAATGTGATCCTATTTCATGTGTTAATGTGATTCTATTCCATGTATCTTGTAATTTTTTAACATTTTCCTTTTTGTGTTAATCTTTATTATAAAAAGTACAGTTGTAGTTACCATTTTTCATAATATTTTGATTGTTTTATTCTTGTCATAGGTGTGAGATAAAAAATCATATATTTTATTTTTCAATGTTATTCACTATATTATTTCTATTTGAATTAATGTGTAACATTCTTTTAGATTGGATGTCACTTCTTTATGAAAGATTTATTTATAAACTTATTCAAAATAATTATTGAGTCCAACAAAGAATGTGTGCATATTCAATCTTTTAATGGAATCATGAAATGATTTCACAACATAAAAGTCCTTTATGACTACTTTGTCCCAAAGACCCAATCTCATCAAAATCTCAATCAACTTTCCATAATATTATTTGATTTTCTAATAAATATCTTTTGATCAAGGACAAACTTCTGTAACTTACCACTTTCATCATAAAATGTTATTGACAAAAGAGAAAGTGAGTTAGTGACCCTTTCATGATTATTGGTTTCATGGATATCTATAACTATCTTTTTACTTATTGGTCTCCACCACACAATTTTCATGTATATTATTTTCTTTTTAAGACTTTCCCTTCACACAAATACATGATAATTTTATCCTATTTACTCATTCATCTCCAATAATTATGCTCATAGGTAATAATTTCATTTAAGATGAAGCTTAAGTTAAAAACACATTTATATTAAACTATAATTGGAATTAGTTTTTTTCTTTACCATCTCCCCTGTTAAGATATTCAAGATTTTAGAGAAAAAAAGCATAAACTGGTAGTATCAAATTAAAATAAAATTCATTATACATATACATTATTCTTATTATGTTTACTTTCACAAATTAAGAACTAAACAATAGAGTATACAATTTAGAACTAAATTGAATCAGATCTCACTATAAAATATTCTGTACAACTACGCAAACTTAGAATTTAATCAATTAAATAATTTCATCTCGACCAAAGGACCAATTTTCTTTGGTGACAAATTTTAGATCATAAAACATTTTTGAACGATAAAATTTTTTGTAGGTAGAACAAATTTTCACTATCATATATAAGTTAATAAAATAAAGAAGCGATTGCAAGTTTTGTCCAACAAATCACCTTAGTTCAGTGAACCACATTGACATTGAACTCGTACTGCTTCATTAATTTAAAATCTTTAAATATAAAAGATACTAAGGTGAAAATACTCAGAAAACTTCAACTTTTCTTTATCTTCCTGTTTTACTTCCACATTATTCAACATTATGGATCACTAATTTATTGGGATTAACCGTAATTAGTGAAATCTTTTACATATCTTGACTATATTTATGGATAGTCATCCATTTTTTTATGTTTCATTTTTCTGGTCATTGATGATTATAACTTCACGAAGATAGTTTAACTTGTAAGATAATAGAACCAGTGGCACACCTTGCGCCACAAATCTGTACTTTTTAAGTCACAACACTGCCACATCACACATTAAATAATAGAATTGATATTGAATTGACGAACGATAAAATGCATAATATTTAATATTTTTTTATACAAAATTCTATAAATAAATTAATTAAGAACAAAAGTGCCACAAGATAAAGTTTAAGGCATGTTACAATTAAGCCATCAAAAAATTGATTAGGAAAACTGTCTTAATCAAATTTATTTGACAAACACTCATAAATCAATTTATCAAGTTATTAAGAAAAATAGCAAGATTGCCCATAAAAAAAAGAAAAATAGCAACACTAAATAGTATGATCTACTAAGATGATTACATAATAGCTATTCCACCTTTAAAAGCTCGATGTAGACACATTCGTGTTATGCTACACGTGATGGTTTTAAGAAAAATTATAATACAGATGGATTTAATTGCATGAGGAAAATTGTGTCACTCTCTTTGATTTAATTTCCATTTTTTTTTGTTTTTCATTTACGAAAATATGATGCATGGTACTATCTGTTTTCATATTCAATATATTTTAAAAAATAGGAACTCAATTAATTTCAATTTTTTAAATTGAATTAAGCGATGAAATTTGTTTAAATTTGACTGATATACACCCTTAATTTAGTGCGTATATTAACTTTTTGAAAGAAAAAAATGACAGTGACATTGCGTTACTTTTTTAGAATGCACATTTTTCTCATGAATTTATTTGAAGTCACATCAATTATAGTCCCTAATAATTATTTAACGAGCCTCTTTTATTTTACAGTTTTAAATGAGTAATAGTCATGTAAAATATTTTTTATTTTACAGAATCAAATATAAAAAAACAATTAATTTTATAAAGTAACTTAATATTATTTAATTTTAATAAACTCAATTTAAATCTATTTTTTTTCCCAGATGAAAAAAGTTATTGAAAATAGAATCAAACTAAATGGAGTTGGCTGTGGTGGGAAGGCGAAACCGAAAACTTAAAAGTGAGCAAAGAGAGCGAAAAGGAAAAGTGGCGCGAGTGCTTCAAACAAAAACGTCATCGTTGCGGGGCGCCAATCAAATCCACGACCGCGCCCTAGCATATAGTCAACAAATCTCAGCCATCCACGTTTCAATCTCATACATCATTTCTGAAAAGACCGCCTCCTATGAAAACCAAATAAAATCTCCAATCTCACTACTCTACTCTTCCACGCGACCCTCTTCTTCTCACCTCTTCACTTTTTTTTTTTTCAAATATAAAAAAAAAATGAATGATTCCGCAAAACCTAACGCCGGTAAAACCAAACTTCTCAATCCATGGATGCTTCACTTCCAGAAACTCGCTCTCGAGCTCAAGTGCCCTCT
>Ga0209700_101401_pt1 | contig 49860 bp, 21 predicted proteins | sample SiratroredBW_FD_187528 | JGI IMG/M metagenome (GOLD analysis project Ga0209700, IMG submission 187528) | Root nodule microbial communities of legume samples collected from California, USA - Siratro red BW (SPAdes) (version 2) | ecosystem: Host-associated > Plants > Roots > Nodule | place: USA...
TTTTGTTTTTTTTTTTTTTTTTTGTGAATGTTGTATGATTTTCCACTATTTTTACTGAAATGAGTAACTTTTTTTTTAGTATGTGAATGATAAGTTGTGCCAACATGTCATAATTTTAGTGTGGGAAAAGTGAAGTCATGTTAGTCTGACACGACTTGAGTGTAAATATAAAATGGTTTGAGACTGAGATGACTTTGATTATGGTTAATCTACTATCAATTATAACATTTTATCTAGTGGTAAAGACTTGGTTGAATCATTAGATGGTCCAAAGTTCTTTTAGATGATCTAATCATCTAATAAAGTTTTGATGATAACAATACTCCAAGTATGTGTTTGTATTTGATGATCTTACATGTCTATTACAGTAATATTCACATATTTCTAAGCATGATGAGTATGTAACAAATAGACTGCAAATCTAGATATGTTTTTATCTACTATTATTTCATTAAATTAACTTTGATTAAAATTAAAGAAAACGAAAATATTTTAAAATCGTTTTTAAATATGAAAAACAAATTAAAATGCCTTTCACATAAATATCAAAATTATATTTTATATCATGTTGTGCTTTAACGTTCAAATTTGTTTATAATGGAAATTAATTCTTATGGAATATTTATATGAGAGTAATTGATTTGTTTCTAAATTTGAAAAACAAATTAAAGTGTCTTTCACATAAATATCAAAATTAGATTTTATAGCATGTTGTGCTTTAATGTTCAAATTTGTTCATAATAAAAATTATTCAAATTATTATGAAATATTTAAACGTGATCAATTATTTCAAATCAAAGATATCTTGTGCTGTTAAACTGTTTCTATATGCAGATAAAGTCAATTTTAATACATAATCAATAATAGAAGTTGTTCTTCCAAGTACTAGTTTCAACAATTAGATGGTCAAGATTACTCTTTTCGAACATCCCAATGGCTAGTTTCTAAAAACCTACATATAGAGGAACAATTTCAAGAACAAGATGAGAAGCAAAAAGAGAAATACATCATACAATACATTGAAGAATTAGAGTATCTACTAAGTGTTTATTGTCAATCTACTACTGAGAGCATTTCGATTTTTGGGTTGTGCGAAACTATTGTGTAATTCTTCTCCATTGTGAAGTAAACCCTTGTGAGTTTTCATTGTTCTCTCTTTTGAGAGTGTTTCTTTAAATCTTGAGCGGTCTTGATCTCAGAAGAAAATTGGGACTAGTATAACCTATAGAGGTTTTTGTACTCGTAATAACTTGGAGAGGTTTATGTACCGTTATAACCTAGAGAAGTTGATGTACTAGTTATAACCTGGAGAGGTTTTGTACTTGTTGTAACTATTTACTCAATAATGGAACCTCTTGAACGATTTGTTCAAGGGAGAACTAGACGTAGCTCAAGAGATTAGGATGAACTAGTATAAAATTGTTTCATTCGTGCTTATGTATTCTTGCTTGCTTTGGACAATCTTGTTTGGTGGTTTTTATTTATAGTGAATTGAGTTCAGGCTCCATTCAACCCCCCTTCTAGAACCAGTTGTTCCTACACACTTGATTCAACAATTGGTATCAGAATCAATGTCATGAGTTCAATTTTTAGTAGAGCAATCTTGAGGAGAGATTGTTATGAGATACATCAATTATCATGTGATGTAGACTAGTAAGCCAAGTCACAATTAGAAAGTTTGATTCCTAATGAGCCAATTGTTGAGAAGGAAATTATTACATATTACATTAATTATTTCATGATGAAGCCTAAGTGGGTCAAGTCACAATCAAATCGTGATATTTAGTGTTTGAGATAGATGAATTATCCTATGATGTAGACTAGTGAGCCAAGTCACAATCAGAAAGTTTGATTCCTAATAAAACAATTGTTGAGAGAAAAATTATTGTAAGTCACGCTAATTATTTGGTGAGAGAATCTAAGTGAGCTAAGTCACAGTCAAATTGTGAGATTTGGGATGCTATACTCTTAAATAGGCGACTATCAAATAAATTTATGGGCTAATGATAAACATTTGATCTAACATATTGGATTGTCAAGTCATTTTATCTTAATTGTCTCATAATAAATACAAGTCAAACATTATCATAATTTTTACCACAATTTATCAACTTTTTAAAAGTTCTCACACTTAATTCGAATTCGAATAAAGATTTGAAGTTTATATGCTATCCAACTTGAACCACTGACCTTTTATCCAACAAAGAAGTTCACCATCATTTTTCATTAGGATTTAATTATTTCGAAAATTTGTGATCAAACAAAATATGATAAAAAAATTCCTTAATTATTAGTTACAAAACCACATTAATTTTGAGATTTCGGCATAACAATCTTATAAAAGGCAAATTGATTGTAATGAGAGAATATTTAATTTATTATAATTAATTATTATGTCATCAAACATAAAAATATCTTAAAAATAAATATCTTTAATTTTATTTGAAAGATAACAAGTTTCTATCTAACTTATAGTTACACTAATTCTATCATTTTATTATTGCTTTAAACAAAAAAGTATTTTTCTTTAAGTATCCCTACCTCTTAATCTAAGAAGGAAGTCAACATTATTTTGATAATAAAAATGTTTACCAAATATTTACAAGAACAACCACCAAACAAAAATCGTACTTTAAAGCTTAACCACTTGAAAAAAAAAATCACAAAGAAAGAAGAATGATTAACCACCTTAGTGTAAAAACAACCATGATTACTATCAAAGATTAAAAGTTAAACATTAGGCTTAACCATCCTTAATAGAAGCTCAATGCAATGCTTAACCACTATTGATAAAATCTTGCGGGAAAAAAATGTTGAAAGAATACGAGTCTTCAAAGAAGACTTTCTCAAACACCTTGTAAGCACAACATTGACTCCCCAAAGTATTAATATTAGAACCAAAAACTGGAGTGACGGAATTGGTGATGCTAAACCACAGTATGACAACTTAGTAAACTAACGATCATATAAAAGATTCAGGAAAAAGGTTTAGGACCTTCATAAAAACCAAATCACAGAGGATAGAAAAATCAAATGGAAGCAAGAACGTAGACATTTGTGGTTGTATTAAATTTGACAAACTCGAATCTACACCATAATTTTAGATTGAGGCATCATCACCTCCCCTAGTCCAGAACCAAGTTTCAAGTGAAAAACGGATATTGAAATTAAACCATGTTACTTTGTGTTCGATGCAAAAATAAGTTAAAAAAAAAACAAAAATCTTTACATAACAACTTTTACATACAAGTTAGTCTTACCTTTTGAATAACTTCATTTTATTCTTTAACTCTTATTTTCCTCCTCTGGTACTCCGTATAGAAAAATTTACCTAAACAATGTGAAGAATATAATGGGGCCTATACAACTGATCTATACCAGTGATCTCTTAACTAATTTTTTAATGGGTTTTACTAACCTACAACTAACATTTTATATCTCTAGTAATATTTAAAACACTAGACTATGCATTTGTCAGCTAAGGTTCCTTTCAAATGAATCATCTATAAGCTATGTTAGAACGAAGTTGTTTAATTCAACATATAACATTAAATTTTACCATGTGAGTGATTTTACTTGCATTTAAGATCGATGATATTGATTTGTTGTGGTAAGATTTTAGAGTTTCTTTTAATTGTAGCCGATGAGAAGAGTTGTTCATTATTTTAGTTTCGATTATAAGCTTAAACTTTCTACATTCTTTAAAATAATATTTTTAAAATCTCAACATAATACACCTCCTTTATTATTTGTTTTTCATTTTTCCCCTTCACTTTTTTTTCTCTTCTTTTCCCATCATTCCCCTTTTGCTCTTCTTGTGTTCCTTTCTTTCCCTTGAATTCTAAATTAGTTATTTTTTTCCTTGCAATCAAGAACCGACGTTGGTTTGGTTGGGATGGATGTTTCAATGATCTTCAGTGAGCTACTACTTAATAGAAGTGCCCTCTCCCAATATAATACCCTTTTTTCTCTATTTTTTATGTGTAAAACTAAATTAAAATTTAAATAAATTTTTATTGTTTTTATTATTTATTTTTGTTTTAATACAATTATGGTACCTATATTTATTCTAAATTTATACAGATAAATAAAGCAAAGAAAATAACTTATAAAAATATTAGGAGTTTACACAAAGTAAGAATTTATGTACGATCATAATAAGATTTTGTGAATATTTAAATACTATTATGAGATCTAATAACAAGATTAAGCATTGTGAAATGTGTAAACATGCTTAACAATAATTTAGTTAAAAATAAGTAATTAGTTGATTGTTGAATAAAGTAGAAAGTTCAAGAATGTTAAACCCTAAATTTTAAATTTTAAATTAATTAAATTATTATTAGAAAAGTGTTAAACTAAACAGTTAGATGAGCGTAAAAATTTGATTAATCATTTATCTAAATATAATTTTTTTTTTCTATCATATTATTGGTACGGAGTTTTGACTTTGATTAAGCTAAATATATTAGTGTGTTGATCGGAAAATAGGTGTTGCGTTCGTAGGTTAACGAGTTTTACTTTTTAGATTTGGGCTTGCCAATATACGAGTAGGCAATTGCTTGCATCCTGACATTTGCTTCCCGCACCCCACCGCTTATTGAAAATACCATCATTACCCTTAACAAATTATAGAAAGGAAGGAGAAGTTGTAGTAGTTGGATTGTTTTCTGTGGTGGTGTAGTGCAGAGTTCTTCTTTTCTATGAGTGGTTGCAGATGTGAGATAAGGTGTTTTCGGAAATCAATTTTCGAAAATGACTTTAGAAAAATGAATTCCATAAATCAATTACGGGTGCGCAAAAATGCTTATATTGGAAAACGTTTTCAGAATGTAAAATTAACTTTCTAAACAATATTTTTCGGGACATGTTTTCGAAAAAAGATTTCCGTACACCCGTTTTCGAAAAAGGTTTTTTAAACTTAAATTAAACTTTCGGAAAAAGTTTTTCAAAATTACTTTTTGCACTCTCAAAATTCATTCCAGAAAATCAAAGTCAAAAGTTATTTTTACATTCCCAATACTCATTCTAGAATACCAATTCCGAATGCCATTTTTACATCCACATGGATAGTTATGATATTTTAAAAATATGATGGAGTGCAACAAGCAAATGAGGAGGTGCAGGAAGCAATTCTCTACAAGTAAGGGTTTTTGGGCCTAAATTCACTGGATCAATATTCTTTCTTAATGGACACGTTCTTTCTCCACTTTCATGACCTCATCCTGCACCTTTATATTTTTTCCAAATACCTAAAATAATCTTCTCGGATTGTAAAATCTCGAATATATATTTTTTTAATTATCCAATCCGAAATATAATTTCCTTTTTATGTTTCAAATTGTAAAATCTGATTTTTTTTTTCTATTTCAGATTGTTTAATCTTAAATACATTTTTTTGATTCCGGATTATATAATATAAAATAAAAAAATATATAAATTTTATAATCTGAAATATAATTTTTGTATTTTAAATTATATAATTCAAAATACAATAAGTTTAAGAGGTGTAAGATTCATTTATTTATTTTTATTAAGAATGTAATGATTAATATACTGTGCTTATGGAGGTGCAGACAGGAAGAATGCGCTTCTTAATGATTGTGTGCTCTATCGTACTTGAGAACCAAATTTTCATAAATTACAATACCCTGAATTAGGGATGGATGTCCTACCTAAAAAATTTCGACCAACTATTACTTGTTCGCTATCCATAAAAAAATCTATAAATATTTTTATGCTATCATTTTTTTTAATTTTAAATAAATTCATTTTAAAGTAACTATTTTAAAATATAGATTAAGATAAACAAATATTATTAAATTATAATTTAAATAAAATTGTATAATAAAATATTAGTATATATAAATTTGATGTTTAAAAAAAATAAATTTAAATAAATTGTACTATTATAAAGTATAAGTTTTAAAAAATTAACTTTTCAAAAGTAATTTTCAACTTCATAGATCTAAATAAAAAAATATATAATTAAATTTTATTTTTTTTTCAATCGTTGTTTTTTTTTTAACCAATAACTTTATTTCGATCAATTATTTTTTTTTAAAATATTTAAATAAAATTTACTAACGATTAATAGGTAGTAAATATTCACGAATTGAATATCATGATATCTATATTCACCCTACCAGTATACGGATAATTAAAATACCTTATATTCATTGCATGTGGATTATGAAATTTATCCAAACCCAAGGAAATTTGTGGGTAGCAATCTTTTCGCCCTGGATACACTTCTAAACGAAATAAAAAATAATGTGTATTTAGGGTGTGCTAAACTAAACCAAAGTATAGATTTAAATTCCATATTATCTTGTTAAAAAATATTTTTATCTAGTATATAAGTTCATTTCAGTTTATAAAAAAATGTTTTATTTATTTTCTCTTAAAATTACTTGTGCATCCAAATAAATATTTGATCATATTTCTTAATTTGAATTAAGAAAGTTGAGAGTTATGCTTTTTGATCAGGTGTGATATATAATGGAAATTTAAATACTAGCACTTTGTTTGGTAAAGGGTAGAAAATAAAGAGGGAAAGTAGGTAAATGAGAAAAAAAAAATAGAGCAAAGAATAGAATATACAAATTGTTAAGTTTAAAAGTGATCCAAAGAAACATAATAAAAATAAAATTTGAAGTAGGAGTGTTTATTGTAACTCCATAAATCTAATCAAACATAAATTACATTTATTTTTTTTTAATTGAGTTAAATCCAATCTAACATCTTAGGAATTAGGTAATATGTTACTTATGTAAGGATTTAGGTTCATAAGGTTGTTTTAATAAAAATTACTATCTTTGTTGATAACAAAATTCTTTAGATTATTTTTTTTCCATTTTTTTTTAAATTCTGTCTCCATCTATTATCATATTGAAGATTAGGAGTCACTATTATATTTTTTTATGTAAAGTAGAACAAATTTAGCTAATTATAATTTTGATTTAAGTTTAACTTTTTTCTATTTTTTTAGTCAATTTAGAGTTTTTTGAAAATTTATGTTGTACCTTTTTGTATGTGATTTATCAGACATCAAGAATGATTTTTGTTCGCTCTAGATCTTAGGAGTAGATTCAGATCATTGATCAGAACTATCTATTGCAAGTTAAGTTATTTTTGTAAGCTCTAACTTTGAGCCTTTTTTAGGTGATTATACTCTTGGGACATGTAAGAAAAGTTAACTTTTAAGTTTATATATAGAACTTTAGGTAGAGAACTTAAATGCACTGATAGTATCCATTTATTTTTGGTTATGATACTGATATTTACTGTGACAATTAATGTATTTCCATCTATTGAATTAGAAATTTAGTGATTTTGGCTGAAAATTTGGTTTCCCTAGCCTACACTAGGATACTTGAAAAATTGACTTTGGTTGTAGACTCAAGTCTCAATTTTGATAGTAGAAGAGACAATAGAATGATAAGTGATTTTGGTATGAAATGAAAGTGTGATTGGAGAAATTTTTATTATATAGACTAAGTGTTGAGAAATTATGCAATAGCATCGACACATACCAGATGTGCCAGACACATTTCGGGAACAGTGCTCTCAGGTGTGACCTACACCTGGCAAGAGTTGAGTTGCGACGGTCACAAATAACCTTGCTCTCGGATTTGAGTGGCGCTGGGTGTCATTCACTAGTCGGGTACACAACAGAGGATTGCCATCTATTTTAAATAATTTTTCTTTCTTTTTCTTGATTTTCATAATTTGTAGATATATGTGATCTTGAATTGTTGATGAATGTTATGAAATGGTATTCGATACTTAGTATTTTCAAGAAAGAAAATATCGAGTTGAGATGTTATAGGATGTGTATTGTTTGAGGGTTTGTCGAGGAGGCATCCTGATTCTACTGGTACTTGAAACTATGTACATGAAGAGTATAAAATGGTGAGAGTCAAAGGAGATTCATGTAACTAAAACTGCAACCTAAAAGAGCTGATTATGATAGATATATGGATTTACCCTGTCAGCTGAGGTTTTATGTTATTCAGGGATTGTGTGGATTAACAGTTGGTAGGATCATCTAACAAGGACAAACCTCTGAGTCCAATTCAATGTACGAGTCTTCCGAAAAAGCAGAGTCATTGTCTATGAAATATTGAACTTTGATTTTGAACATGATTGCTATTGTACATTAGTTATTTTAAGTATGTTTTAAATAGTTAAGCTTATCATTCTTGTGTACTTGTTTGTATTTTTCTTATTTTAATATATGTGATGATCGAGTTATTATATGTGATCATCATGTTATAAGATGATGATGTTATCATAAAAATTTATACCTTAAATTGTTATATCAAAATAATTTATTTGATGTTTATTTAATTATATTTTAAGAATGTATAAACTTTAAAATTTCTATGAGAAGAGATTATATTTGTGATAAAAATACTACTTGCATATGTAATGTTTGTGAGGTTTTTAGTGGTGATTATTTGGAATGTTACAACTTACTCACTTTAACCCAAACAATTTATTATAAAAAATATATTATTTAATAATTTGTTTGAGTTTTGATATTATAACTTTATTGTTTAGATATTTACTTATAACAATTATATAACCTATTTTTTTTAAATTATTATATAAAATATTAAAAATGTTTGGCGCAGACCCAAACAGATCTTAAAAATTATTATAACAATTGTATATTATTTATACAATTACATAATTTGGTGGCATTTGAGAGAGAAACTTATGCAAAATTTCTTTCAGTCTCTTTCACCCAAAAACTTGTAAAAACAGAATTCTGGAGTATATTCTACCATTCCATGACATAGACTCCATTAAGTGCTGTATTGGTTTTAAAATTCGAAGAATGAATTAATAATATATTACAAAATTTATAGCAGCAATCACATCAGCATCAGAAAATAAAATTAAACAATAGTTTACAATCATTTTATAGTTAAAATAATGATTTGTGATAAGATATGAATCATCCAAAGTCAAAATTACCAACCAAGTTTGGACTTTGTCTAAAACTAAGTTCAGCCCAGGCTGCTCATTGCGCCGTGTTTGGACGAAACATCACTCCAAACGGTTTGGACGTTTCACGTACGCTGGCGTTATATTCTTCTATAATCATGTGTTATAATTTATAATAATTTAAAAAAATAAAATTCTAAAACAATAACTACCAAAAAGACTTCTTATCTGTAAAACAAAAATAAAAATTCTGAAAAATATTATATACACATATTTTTAATATTTTATATTTATCAATTATTTTTTAGGTAGTTATACTATTGATGGAAATGATCCATTAATTCTGCAGATGTAATGTCTGGCAAAGAAAATCTAGAAGGAATCCCTTTTAATGTGATATTTTCTTTTGTCGACGTGATTTTGATTTTCTTTTACAGAAGTTAAAATGAGATACTTCTTTTTAAAAGATTAACTGTATTTTAACCAGACCAAAAAGATTAACTTTTAGTTTTGAATAATGAATTTATTTAGTAATTATTTAAAATGTGGACCAGTATATATTTGTTAGGATAGAAGGATTTATCCCCCTAAATCAACCCACTCAATAGTCAAAATTGAACTGAACACTAAAACCAGCGTTGATTCCGCTGTCTGACCCAGTCTTTCTTGCCCACCCTACTTCCCCATTCAGACGTTACCATCTTCATTTTCAAACCTCACCTTTAACTAATATATTATAAAATTCACTTTTCTACGATTTAAATACTTATTCCTTTCTTTTAAACAATTATCATTTATAACAATTATATTTTTCTTCTAACCTAAACACAATTATCATCAATCAAACTAACTATTAATAAACAAAAAAAGTAAATGATGAAGATGTAGATATGATCTTTGTATTCAGTTAAAAAACAAATAATATTTGTATTTTATGCATGTAAATATTTTTCATTAAGAATTCACACTTCTGGAATGGTAGGATGAGTTAATTAATGTCTTAAAAAGACATTGACTATTCATTCATATATTTTTTTATTAAATGAAATTACATCCTTCTTATCTTAATTATTAATGTAGATCTATATTCTATACGCATCTTTATCCATTGTGATAACTTGACTTGAGTAGCAATGCATGTAAACGTGACCAACATGTCTAACGGAATCTAAGACTTCTCATATTATTACTACTAATTAATCCAACAATATCAGTCCATATTGAGTTTTGCACCTGTGAAACAGGGAAACGGTGATTGTGAATTTTACTCTTAGTTAATATGTGACTAGGTAACTTTTTCTGTATATGTTATGGGCATATTTTCACATTAATCTGGTTCCCTAATAGTTATTTCATGACTTAAAAAACCATTCTATTCATTTCCCTTTTCCATTGCTGTCTCAACACGAAACTCCGACCAAATAAAATAAGATTTTCTGTCTCTCGCTGTCTTCTTTCTTATTTCTTATAGGCTTCCTATTCTTCAAAGTCTCATCATTAAGTTCCAATCTTTTTCGAGTCTTTTCGCCATCGCTCTGAAAGCCATCTTCTTTCGATCCGGATAGAGGTTCCTCTTTGGCTGTGTGAATCTTCCCAAAAGGGTACGTTCTCTGATCTCTCTGGGGTTCATTTGGGGTGTTATTCATATGATCAATAATGATCACGGTCCAGTTTGACTTTGAGGCTGATTATCTGATTGGTGTTTCTGTTTTTAGTTCTCAAGTTCCAGGTTGTCCTCGCAAAAGTTTCTGAACTTGAGACTGTCTTTAGTTGTAGCAAAATGGATAACTCAAAAAACAGGCATAATGAGAATTTGGGAGTGAACAAAACGGGAAAAAACATTAGAAAGAGTCCGTTACACCAGCCCAATTATGGCAACAACAACGTTAACGGGGCGAGACAGCAGCAACAACAACAGGCTCAGCCTCAGGTTTACAACATAAGCAAGAACGAGTTCAGGGATATTGTTCAGCAGCTTACAGGGTCTCCCTCTCAGGATCCTCAATCAAAACCTCCTCAGAGCAATTCCCCAAAACCTCAGAGCATGAGGTTGCAGAAGATCAGGCCTCCTCCTTTACCCTATGTGAGGCCTCCATTGCCTGCTTCTTACAGTAACAACACCTTGCTTGCTAGACCTGCTCAGTTTAGACAACCATCACCTAACCCTTTTCCGCAGGCTAATACAGCTGAGTCACCAATCTCTGCCTACGTCAGATACCTTGAACATTCAATAACAGATCCAGGTTCAAAGGGAACCCAAGTTCAACCTTCTTCTGCTTTGCTTCCTAATAATCCTATCTTCCTTTCTCCTAGATTAAATGCTAGTACAAACCCTCCTCATGTGCCTGCTGTTCCTTCCCCACAAACAAATGGACCTCCTATTTTCCCTTCTCCAACCTCACAGTTTCCCTTGCCTTCACCAAATGGCTACATGAATTTCCTGTCTCCTCAGTCTGCTTATCCTCCACTGCTGTCCCCTGGCATTCAGTTTCCATCTCCTTTAACTCCCAATTTCCCTTTCTCGCCCTTTGCCCAGTCAGGGATTTTCGGCCCTGGACAGCAGCCTCCCCTTTCTCCTGGGATGTTTCCTTTGTCTCCTTCTGGCTTTTTCCCCATCACAAGTCCAAGATGGTGAGATCAATAAATAGCCTTCTCATTTTTAGCCTCGTGTTTCATTGGAGATCATGCTCTCTTCTAACTAAACTGATCTTTTTTCTCAAAAAACTTTTTTCATTGGCATTTAAAGTACTGGCAAGTTGTAAGATTGTAAGCTGTAGTTTTTGGCTGCTCATTCTCCTTCATTTCCCTTTCCCTTGTTTTTTTTCTCTTCTTTTACTGATGAATGGCTGCAATCCTTTTATTTTTAGTAGTTTTATACATTTGACATTATATTGAAGATCAGACAATTGTACACAGACAATATTTGTTGTGTAGGTTAGCTCATGTTCTTTTGTAATATAATGGATTTCATGTTAAAATTTCATGTTATCTTTGATCTTATTCCTGTTTCCAAGTTTCTTCAGCGTTTACTTTTCATTTCTTATTTCAAGTAATTTTGTTAATGGCAGTTCTGAAAGATTTCTTTGGCTGGCTTTATTTGAGATGACGCTAAGAAACAAAAATTACTAAGTCATCTTGAGCAAATGGATTATTCGTACCTTACTCGTGTGTTCTTACAAGAATAGTAAGCAATTATAATGAAAAAAATATAGAAAAAAAAGAGTTTTTGTTAGATTAACCTGACTCGAATTTGTTTAGCTTACGAGTTAAATGAGTCAGATTAAGTTTTATCCACGTTTAAAGATTCCTTCTAAGTCAATCCACTTCGAACCCTGGTACAGAGGTAACTTACAATCTTGAATTCATTTTGATACCTCTAACTCTAATCATAGTTCTTCGTACATACTTAACTATATGCAGACATGCTATTCTGAGGGTGTCTGTGTGTATTGCTGACTGCTTCAGTTGTTTTAACCCAGATTTTGGAATTGCATCTCTTGACAACTTTTTAGATTTCTCAATTTGGATGATTGAACATGACTGTTTTTTCTTTATTGTGTGGAAGGCAAGACAATTTGAAAGTATCTTTGGAAGCTGTCTAGTTTCTGGGTAAGTTGCCTAATCTGAATTAGTGAATAATTTGAAATGCAGATTTAAATTGCTTGGAAAGAACATTCCTAATCTAAAGTGCATTCTTGATATAACGTAAAACTTGATGAGCAACATGATAATAAGCCAAGGTAGGAGCAGAAAGGAATTGACTTAAAAACTGCAAAAAAAAAAAAACTTATGTTAGGTCTCGTATTGGTGAGATATAAAAGTTTACCCATGAGACGTTGATACGAAGCAATGCCTTCCATAGGTGCTCCTTCTTTAAAGAGTTACTTGATGTCTCTAACCATGGGCATTGAAGATGATTTTGCTGCAAGTAAACCAAGATCCGCTAAAATATCAAGAACATATTTCTCTACGAAACATGAATTCCTTTGCTGAAATATGCAATCTTGACGCCAATGAAGTACTTGATCTTTTCTAAGTCTTTAACCTTAAAAGTCTAATCCAAAAAATGTGACATGATGTATATTAGACATAGAGTTTCCTACAAGTATTATATCATCCATGTACACAACCCTAAACCTTAAAAATATTACCGATTCTTCTTATAAAAAAAAAGTGATCAACATTTGATTGTAGAAAGTCAATGTTTCTAAGAGAAGATGAAAATTTTGCAAACCACTACTACCTTGTTTTAAACCATATAATGATTTGGTTAACTTACATACCTGACCTGATTTATGTGTGCTTATACCTAGAGGAGGAATCATGTATACCTCCTCGTTTAAGTCAACATAGAGGAAGGCGTTGTTGAAGTCTAATTGCTACAAATACCAATTCTGTGTGCCTGCTAGAGCGAGAAGTAATCTGACCGTCATTTGCTTAGCTGCAAGTGAAAAGGTATCAACATAATCAGTTCCTTCAAGTTGATTATATCTCTTTGCAACAAGCCTTGCCTTGTATCGTTCAATCTTCCTATTAACATTGTATTTGATTTTTAAACCTATTTACATCCAATGGTTTTTTTTTTTTTTTTTTTTTTTTTTCTAGGAGGAAGTTCAATCATAAACCAGGTTTCATTTTGTTTCGGGGCTTAAATTTCCCTTATCGTGGCCTCTTGCCATTTAGGATGTTTAATAACATCATTGTAGGTTTCTGGTTCATTATTAGCAGATATATTTAGAGTAAAATTAACTTGTTTTTACATAATCTTTCATAATTAATAACAAAAGATATGGAATGAAGAGTTTTACAAGTGTTAGCATCATTGGTATCACTTATAATTTGGTGGTGATAATCTTGTAAGAAAACGGGTTCTCTTTTGTTTCTAGTTGATCTCCCAATAACTTGATTATATTGATTATTTTCATTTGCAACATGACTCTGTTCAGCTTCTATGTTTTTAGTATCAACAGGTTTAAGTAATAAATCAAAACTATTTTTTTGTTGATCATTTTCATTATCAGTTGTATACACCTTTACACAAGGAAAAATATATTCAAAATTTGATGTTCCTATACCCTTTAGTGCCAATTTTATATCCAAGAAAAACACTCTCTAGGATCGAGTTTGGTTTTATCTCTTTAAAGGTTGGAAACAAAAAATAAAGATCCAAAAGTTTTACAGAATGTAATTCAGGCAACTGTTTATATTCAACTCATAAGGTGTTTTTCTACCTACAACATCAAAGGGTAGTTTGTTTATCAAATAAGTATCATGCATAAGACCAATAATTATTAGGAGTGTTAGACTGATAAAGCAAATTGCATGTAACATTGTGAATATGCTGCCGCTTTCTTTCAACAATGGAGTTCTGTTGTGGGGTCTCTATACAACTAGTTTGATAAATGACTCCAAGTATATTATATAATTCTTTGTAAAGAAAGTCATTTCCATTATGAAATCTTATGATTTTAATCCCAGTATTATGTATAAGGTTGATAAACTAGATAAAGCTTCTCTAGTTTTTTTCATAAGGAAGACCTAGGTGCAACAATTATAATCGTCAAGAACAGTTAAAAAATAGTTATGTCTATGTATAGATGAAATGTCAAACAAAAGTTTTGATAATTGAATAGTTCCTACATATTTTGCTATGACTTGTGTGTTATTTGGTACCTTCACAAAATAGGTTTTAGTATATGAAAACTAACAAAATTATATGCAGAATGAGTTACATGATTTGTAGCTCGTGTCATGAATCCGAAAATTCTTGGTTTTCTTACCTTTTTCATTGTTGGATGTAGAATCACCAATTAAACTATTTACCTTGTGTATAGAATGAGTTTTAGAATCTTGAATCATTTTCTTGATTTGTTGAACTTGATCTTGTGTGAAGTGATGACTTTCTTGGTTGTATTATTTATTATCTTGATGTGCATCATTTGTCTTGGTGTTGATAAAGCTCCCTTTTGTATATGCTACAACATTGTTGGGAATGCGATCATTTTTCTGTTTGTACCATGGTGGAAAATCATGTTTTGAGTAGCACTCTTACGCAACCTGGTTCATTGGCAATGAGAACATTGTTTTCCATGATTTGGATTTTGTCCTCCTCCTCTGTTTTGAGGCCTCCAATTTGTCTTTTCTTGTTTCTAGTTTATTTGGTTTCCAGCATTGTTGATGAAGGACTTTACTTCAACAATGACATTTCTAGTCAGTTGCCTTTCTTGTTGCAGAATAGGAGAAAAAACCTTGTTAATGGTATAGGTAATGTTCAATAAGCAAAATCTAGGTATTGACAGTAGCATAAACATCATTCAAACCGTTTAGGAAGCATATCACATATTCAATTTTATATCTAATAACATTCTTCATTAAGGAAAAATTACATTTAACTTCATAGACACAATTTAGAATGAGTCTTAAAAAAACTCAAGCTCTTCCTATAATATTTTTAAAGGGGTAAAGAATTTAGTAACATTTCTTTCTCGTTATTTGATGGGAGCGGAACACGCCTCAAATTAAACTAGAAAGCTAAATTTGTAATATAGCTATCCTAGGTTATTCTTTGTAAAGACTACTCAGTCGTTCTCTTAAAATAATCTAAGGATTTTAATGAAATAATTAAAGTTAATAAAATAAAAAAATAAAATTTTAAATAGATTAAATAAATGCATGTAATAAAATAAAAACTAAATTTTAAAGAGATTAGACAAATGTAAGTAATAAAATAAAAACAGAATTTTAAACATATTAAACGCAAGTAATAAAATAAAAACAAAATTATAAATAGATTAAATATAATAAAATAAAAACATATTGGATAGATGTAATAAAATAAAAACCAACCCAACTTGTCTTATGCTCTCCCAAATCTCTCACTGGCTCCTAAACAAAATCCTAGTTACATGTGTGGGTTAAATAGAGAACTCTATATCTATTTAACATTCTGAACACTTCACAATCATGGAGCATCTTGCAGAATACACAATATGTCGAACAGCTGCAGTCGCCCACTGTGAACAACAATATTATTCTAATGTTATATTCTGACTTGAACATGGTTCAGAAATTCCATAACACAATCCAATCCGTATTGATTCAATTACTAAATTAATGCAATTATTAAATCTAATAATGAAATTAAAATAGCAATTGAACATGTAATTACGGAAAGAACTACAAAACATAAACCTCAAAATTAAGAAATAGGAAAACACTTGGAGATGGAATTAAACAGAAGAGAAATAAAGGAAAAAGAAAAGTTGTATTTAATTATCTACGGTCTACTGTGATGTCCCTCAGCTCTACTGAGAGAGCTTTATTTATAAACAATTTAACCAAAAACATGAAATGACTAAATAGCCCTCCATAAAGAAAATATTTTCAGGTGCACCTTGCTGTCATACTGACTCCAAGTCCAATAACAAAAATAATAAAACAAGAATCAAGTAAATCCAAGCTTTGTGGAAGACATTATGGACAAAATATGAAATGCACTCAAATATATTAAAAATTTGAAAATGGTGTCAAAATAATAACAAACTTTTAACTGAAATTTTATTTGACCAATTACACCAAAATGATGTAAAACCCTAATAATTACAAACTAATTTATCTTTATGGTTATAATTATGCAATCAGAAAGTGGTAAAAATAAATAATTATCATTACTTCATGGAATGAACTTCTTAAAAAAGATCAAAAATTCTGAAAATGTATCTTCTAGAGAATCTTTCTTTTAAATCTTCCCATAAATCAACTGCATTTTTAATGTATATAATGTTTTTGGCTATTTGAGCACTCACTAAACAAGTAATTCGTGAGATTACCATCATGCTGCATCTCTCCCAAACTTCATAAACATGAGTATTATGCTCTGGAGGAACCTAGCTTCCATAAACAAACTTGTATTTATTATTTGAAAGCAATGCATATTTCATGGCTTTACTCCATGAGTGATCATTCAAACCATTGAATTGTGGACTGATCAAGATCATGGCTGAATTTTCACTCAAATGCAGATAATAGGCTTGAAGGGTTCTGAGATACATCCATTGTATTGGTATTCATGGTTAAAAAAGAAGCAAAGAAAAACAAACTGTGTAGAAGAAGAAAGAAAGATAAAAGATAAGGAATGGGCAGCGAAAACAGAGTGATATTTTATCCGCTATGATACCATATTGGAAACAAGTGCCCATGATAGCCTTTCCTTTTGTTTCTGCAAAAACCTTTAACAAAAGCAAAAAAGAAGGAAAGGAAGAACAATCTTCATCGGAAGAAAAACTGTGCAAGCCAATAGTATAAGACATGAAAAACAAAGATGCGAAAAAACACATTCATGAACAAAATAACATAAGAACACTTAAGCAGCCTTTTAAAAGCATATAAAAGAAAACATGAAGAGAGAGAAAAACCGTATACATGCATTAAACTATTACCATCTAATGCATAGAAGGTCATCGTCTACTAATGCATTAGACGATTATTATCTACCACTAGAAACAAGCATTAGACGACACAGAAAAAAGCGTGAAAACACAACATATTTGACATGGAAACAACTTAAGAGTGAGTTATTAGAGAATCATGGTACAATACAAAGGACACATTTTTGTTTTGAATTAGAACATAATAAAAATAAAATTAATATGAAACAAAAATAAAACAAGTAAACAATTAAACTAAAATAGACCAATTATCCACTTAAATTAAATGATCAACTATCATTGATTAATTGATTGTAAATTAACTAATTAAATCTAGGAAAAATTCTTACAATGACTAATTTGGTAAATTTTGATTGAATTAAGTTTAATTTAAGATGTTTCCTAAATCTAATTCAATTATAAGATTTGAATTTTATCAATGAGTTCAAAGTACAAAGAGATAAAGATCTTCCTTTATAGGCTGGTTTAAAAATGACCAAAGTAGATATTCAACCAATTGGATCATAAAAATTAAGATCACAAATAGAAGAATGAGTCAAAAACATATATATTTGCACCAATGATAGATTCAACAAAACCATAAAATATGATAGAATAAATGATAATATTTTACATTAGTAGTTAAGCCTTTGCCAACATATGGAGTATTAATTCAACCGTGTAATTAATCCTAGAAATGACTAGAAACAATATTTTAATCAATGCAAATGAAAGGAAGCACAATATTTTAATTGAATCTCATAGACCAAATCTTCAATAGGTAAGAAACTCTTTTTCTATGGGTCAATGATTTTCCACACGAGTAAGAACAATTATCAAAGAGATAAAAAAACATGGAAGAGATTAAAGAATGAAGAAAACACTATTTGATAAACAAGATAAGAATAAAAGAATAATCATCAAGATAAGATTATATAAAGAGAGGTTAATATCTCTCTTCGAGTTGTTGACAATTTAAGAGAAAATCTAAACTCAACTTCTACTAATTTCAATGAACAAGTTATACCGAAGTAAAGACACCTATATGTAGCCTTTTGTGTTGAAAATGAGGGAGATCCAAAAGTTAAGGACTATTAGTTTCCTAAGCTAAACTAAGTTGGGCACAAACATGACTTAGTCTATTATAAGAAACAAACATCCTCTTCTATCTTTTCTAACGTGTTTGGTCTGAAGTTTTAAAAATACTTAGAAAGAGAACTGTTTATTTAAAAAAAAAACAAAATAAGTTTAAGTTTTTGTTCTTTAGTTCAAAAATTATTCTCAATTTTATCATTCACTTTTTCAACTTTAGAACATGATTTTGTCTTGTTGAATGTATGCTTTTTGAATCTTATGTTTTTTTTTTTAAAGTATCTTGCACTGGTCTATCATTACTAATTTTTTTTTTAATATTTATCTTGGGTTAAATGTCTTTGAACATTATTTTGAGTTACGTGGCTTCGAACATCATTTCTTAAATATATGATATCTCAAATTACTACTAACTATTTAAACATATTTAGATACTTCTTTATTTAATACTTATTCCCTATTACACTTATAATTTATCCAAACATATTTAAATTATTCTCAACAAATTTACTACAATTGACTTCAAAAAGAGGCAAAAGGATTGAATGGAGCCTTAGACTCTTTTCGTAATGGATAAAAGAAACTATCTAATAGATCGTCTAGCTAACAATCTAATAGATCGGCTAGTAGAAACATTTTTGTAGAGCTGTCTAATAACAAAAATAGAGTAAGCAACAAAGTACAAGCCACAACAACAATAATGAGAGATCAACATACAAGAATTTATCCTGATTCACTCAAATCTGCGCTACATTAAGTCACCTTAAACAACTGCTTAAGACCTTCCACTAACTAACACACTAGGTTACAATGGGTATTCTCACCTATATAGGTTACAAAAAATATTCACACTTCTCCAGGTTACACCTTCTTAACTTCCACTTGAGATTAAGAACTCTCAAGAAACTGAAGAACATATCAAAGAGAGCACAAAGAAAGCTCACAAGGATATAACTTCAATGTGAAGAATTACAATGATTTAACACTAATCTCAAAGAGTAGAAGCTTTAACATCTTGATTTAATGTTCACTATAACTCTTGTAAATCAACAAGATCACTTGAAGAACTTGATTTGCTTGGTCCGTCACACTCTCGTTCTTCACTTTTAATCTCTTCATATAACATTTCAAATTTGTCCTTTGATACTTGAATTGATTAAGTTTAGATTTTGTAATATCTTCATATCTTAATCCTTTTGATAATAAACACTCAAAATAGGAAGCTTGGATTTGCAATATTTCAATATAATTTTGTTTCAAATTTATTTAGGAAACTAATTCTAAAGGATTTGCCTATGGGTTAGTAAAAATAAATTAAACATAATCAGGAAATCTTTTCATTCCAGATAACACACACTACAAGAAAAAAGTTGTTTAGAGACCAATTTTTAGCTACCAAATGAAATGGTTACTAATTATGACCAAAATAGTCACCAAATTAGATTTTGGTTGCTAAATAACTACAAAATAGAAGTAATGATTGAATTTAGTGACCAATTAAGTTAAAAAATTGGTATCTAACATTAGCTACCAAGGTTTTAGTGACCTATATCATTAGATTCTAAATTAGTCTCTAACTTAATTAGATACCAATTTAGAATCTAATGACATAGGTCACTAAAACTTTGGTATCTAATGTTAGATACCAATTATTTGACTTAATTGGTCACTAAATTCAATCATTACTTCTATTTTGTAGTTATTTAGCAACCAAAATTTAATTTGGTGATTATTTTGGTCACAATTAGCAACCATTTCATTTGGTAGCTAAATATTGGTCTCTAAATAGCTTTTTTCTTGTAGTGACATGATACTAAAAATAGAGTACTTTAGATTTTCAATTATTCAATTCGCTTTTGTTTTAAAAAGATTTAGAATATTCACAATTTATCATAGTTGAATAAATCTATTTAAGTAGGATAGTTATGTAAGAGATAATCAAAACATCTTTGTTTCCTAAAAACGCGATGTTAATATCTTTTTGTTCCACAAAACTTGTAGATAAAATCTTTTTTTTTTCAAATATAATCTCTTTGATTGAACACACTTTTAGAAGATATATGTATTTAGAAGATTTCATTTTTCACAATTAATTATTTTAAACAAACCTGTTACATGTTCAACACGTTCATCTAACTGTCTAACATGAACAAAATTGTAGATGCTCAGAAAGTTTACTATATGCTGCAACTTTCACTAACCATTATTAGATTAGTTAAATCACAAATAAAACATATAATTCAAATCACAAATAAGACATTCAATATGAATTTTGGTATGAATAAACTAGTCTTATCAAATTGTCTATAATGAGCATATTTTGTAGATGCTTAAAGGGTCTGTTGAAGACTACAATTCTACAAAACATTGTTAGAACAATCAAGATACAAGTAAATCATTTATTTTTATTTTGTTATCATTAAAACATAAAAACATAAACTCAACATATGATTTTCTGGTCATAAACTATTTAGTGTCTTAATTGACCGTATAGATCATCTAGATCATTCAAAGTCTCAACAACAACATCAAAGAATTGTTCAATAGTTTGTTTGAAAGTACTTATTATTTTATAATACAATCTTGTAGGATGTTTTCAATTTATTTATATTTTTCTTGTTTGCTAACCTTTTGAATTATGCTCTTTAAATTATTTATACTTTGTTCAACTTTTTGTTTTTATGTCATTTTCACATTCTCACACATTTTACACAAATTTTAACTTTACTTTAAATGCTATAAATTGTAACTAGTTATTAAGATATCATATTCAAACTATTTTTAAAATATATTAAAATTATCATTATTTTTCATAATTATAGTTCATTGATTTATCAAAGCAACCCTTAGTAGTATAAGTGTATAACTAAACTTTGAATATCTTAATTCATATTTTGATTAAACACACTTTTAGAAGGTATATATATTTAGAAGATTCCGTCTTTCATAGTTAATTGTTTTAAATAAGCCTATTACACGTTCAGCATGTTAATCAAACAGTCTAACATGAACAAAACTGTAAATGCTTAGAGAGTCTAATGTATACTGTAACTTTCAGTAACCACTATTAAATCATTTAAATCACAAATGAAAGATATCATTCAAATCATAAATAAGACACTCAATTTGAATTTTTGTATGCAATCAACCACTCTTATCAGACTATTTATAATGAACACATATTTAGGTGCTTAGAGGGTCCATCGAAAACTACAATTATGCAAAACCGTTTTTAGAACAATCATGATATAAGTAAACCATTCAGTTAGTTTTTGTTATCATAAAAACATAAAATCCACTTATAATTTTCTGGTCATTAGACTATGTCTCAACAGACCGTCTAGACAAACCGCCCAGATCGTTCATAGTCTCAACAACAAAATCAAAAGATTGTTCAAGAGTTTTGTTCAAAAGTTTGTTTGAAAGTACTTTACTATTTCATAGTACAATCTTGTAGAATGTTTTCAATTTATTTTATATTTTTCTTGTTTGCTAACTTTTCGAGGCATGGTCTTTAAATTATTTATACTTTGTTCAACTATTTGTTTTTATATCATTTTCACATTTTACTCAATATAAACAAATATGAACTTTATTTTAAATGCTTCAACTTATAACAACTTATTAAAATATCACAATTCAAACTACTTTTAAAATTTATTAAAAAATTATCATTATGTTTTCATAATTATAGTTCATTGATTTGTCAAATCAACCTTAGTTTTTTATATTCAAATTTGTTAGATAAAAATATATAGCTAAACAAGACTACTAAGTAATAGTGAGAGGTGTTCGTAGTTTGAGTTCGGTTGGATTGGGTAAAACTGATATCCATCCCACTAAATAGGTATTGAGTTGGGTTGGGTTTAGTTTCTGTATCTTTTAAGTTAAGTTCAATCTAACCCAACACGCTTTTGAGCGAGTTGGAATATGTTGGGTCAAGATTTTGAAAAAAAATATTTTTTATTGTTAAAAGTTGTAACTTTCAAATATCAAACTGTTGCAACCAGGATCACGATGGGGCAATAAAGTGAATCTTTTAAAAAAAAATCAAAGAGGATAGAAAAACCAAAGATAAGAAAAGGTTTGTAAAACTGGATTAGAGTCCGGGAGTCGGTTATGTGTACGGAAGATATTAGCATTCCATAACAATCGTCTTAAGATGATATTAGCATTTTCAAATGTTTATTTTCCCCAAAAAAAAATAAAAAAAATGCAAGTAGAATGAAGAAAAAACAAAAAAATATATTTTTTATTTTGGATCCGATATGGATTGACCTTGCTTCTATGTATTTTCATTCACAATGAAAAATCAAGGATCACATAGTTATTGAAAGAAAACTTATTTGTTATGTTGATACTTTTAATTTTTGAAATTTTTATATTTTTAGAGTATAAGAAATATTTTTAATTTTTAATTTTTGAAATTTTGTATTTTTTTAATTTTTAAAAATTTGATATTTTAAAAAAGTTGATATTTATTTTCAAAGGATCATATTAAATATCGCATGACGCGTGTGACCATTTGATATCTAGAAGAAAATATTTGAAATAATAAAATTAAATACTAGATAACGCGTGTAGCCATACAAGTATATAAAATTATTTAGAAGTTATAATATAAGAAATTAATTAATTATTGCATAAAAAAAGATAATGGTGGTATATTCACAAAATCAATACAAAAAATTTAATAGAAATATTGGACCAAATGCATATTATTTTATTGTTTATTTAAAAACTCTAACTAAAAACATTAGGGGGTGTAAAAAAAATGAGGTGTAGAGAAAAGAAAAAGAAATCAAACTTGTTGGAGTAGTAAGATAAGCCCAGGTTTTTATCTTTTTTTTTTTTCAAAATAAACGGTGTATAAATAAACAGACCAAAAGACAAATGACAAATATTGGGCTAAACAAAATAGGCCCAATTTTTTTTTCCAAAATAAGTTGTGCACATACAAACAGATCAGGGGGCAAATAACAAATACTGGGCCAAACTAAATCGGCCAAGATTTTTTTGTTTTCTTTCTTTCTTTTTTTGGTATAAAACATGAAGGGTGCAAGCAATAATATTAAGGGTGCCAAATAAATAAAAAAAATATGCAAAAAACAAAATCGTTGGGCCAATAAAATGAACTTAAACTTTCACTTTTCTATTACTATTTTTTTTGAAATGTTGGACCATAATCCAAAAACAAGTCACATTTTAATTAGCCAACTTGCACTAAAAATAGAAACTCGATGCACCCAAGCCTAGTAAATCACCACACCATCCAAGTTCACATTCTCTCTAATGCATGCAAAAAGAGAATTAAAATAAATAAATTACATGCAAGGACTATATTTGATACTTCTACAAAATTATTCATATTAAAAAAATAAAAACAACAAAAAAAAGAAAATAAATAAATGCACACACACACACTTTTAAATTAGCTGGCTTTCTTCAATAATAATTCACAACCACTAGAAACTAAACCTATTTTTAATGTAAAAACAAGCAATACAGCAAGCTGAATCCATGCAAAAAAAACGTTGCAGCAAACTAAACTCACTCTTAAACGTAAAAATGCTGCATCAAGTTGAACATATTTGAAAATAAAACAAAAGCTGCAATAAATGTTACTTATTTAAACATAAACATTGTAGCAAATTGAATCTATAAAAGTTTTACAGGATCATGGTGGTTAGGCTGGTGGTAGCAATGTGGTTGGGAACGGTGGAGAAAGAGTGAGGAATTATTGAGAGAGGAAAAGAGAGGTGGTTGTGGAGATGAAAACGGTGTGACTTTCAAGTGAAATGGTGTGTGTATTCCCTTTGAGTGTCGTAACCAATCTCGTTTTATACTGATTGGAAGGGAAAGAAAAATAACTGATCAGATGTGTGGAAAAGTTAGGACTGAGTGAGAGTGGAGAAAAAGGAGGAGGTGTTGTAGGTGTAGGCGGTTGAGAATGAATGGATTGTGAGAAGTTATTTTTATTTTATGTTTTTATTATTTTTTTATTTTAAATATTATTTTTTATTATTTTATATTTTGTGAGAGTGAGAAAAGTAACCGTGTCAGTGGTGGAAGTTGAGAATAATAAGGAGGTGTGGGGAGTTACTTATAACTAAAAAACGGTCATATTATTTATTATTACTTTATATTTATTCTTTTATTTTCATTTTTTCTAGTTTCATTATTTTTTTATATTTTCTTTTTATCTGTTATTATTATTATTTTTTATCTTTTTATCATTTTGTAATTTTTTTTGTTTTTTTATTCTGTTTAAAAAAATAAAATCTTAAAGAGAGTTATTCTTTTAGCTTTTGTAATATTTTAAACAAAAGATAAAAACTTCCTCTTTTTTAAAATTTTCCAAAAATTAATAATTTTATTTATCGGGACGAAATCGGGTATTGATAGTTGCCCCTAGTACTTAGGTTTTACTGGATAATTTGAAAATTTAAGAAGATTTCATATTATTGTGGTAAAAGTTAAGTAAAGATAGAAACACTGATTTTGCTTTTCACAACGCTAAATGAAAAGGAGGGTGTAGAGAAAGAAAAGAAAATCGAAAAAAAAAAGGTCGAGACCATTTTCTAGGAACGAGCCTCACATTACGAAGATTGAAAGGAAAGTGAGGTTGAGACTATTCCGTAGGAGCGGACCTCACATCATCAAAACTGTATGGAAAATGAGTTTGAGACCATTCCTTAGGAGCGGGCCTCACACTGTTAAAACTATATAGAAAATGAAGTTGAGACCATTTCCTAGGAGCTGACCTCACACCATTATAATTGTGTGGAAAATGAGCTTAGGCAAAATATGAGAGGAAGGCCTATATTGAAAAGACAAAGTAAGATATGCAGACAAGCAACATGTGAACGCTAAAATGGATTTTGGAGTAACTATGAGTGTATGTTTTAATGTGGGTTTGAATGCATGAGACTGACTCTCTTTTCATTTTTCTTGATGCTGACATTTAAAATAACAAGAAATATTTGTGTCAATGAGAATGAATGCATGAGACTCATTCTTTTATTTTTCCCACTGCTGACATTTAGAATCAATTGTTCTCTTTGAAATAGTTGAATTCATCTAAATTTGATATCAATATTTTGCTCTTGAAAGTGAGGGATGCTACCAATCTTGAAATTAATGTTAGAATTGGGATATTATTGACTTTTTTCTTTTCTATCATCGCACAACACCAAATATGTTATCCTTTGCATGGTCCTCTGAAAGGAGAATCTATGCCAGGTATGGGTGCAAAACAAAATCTGTCGTACCTTTAATGTATTGGGTTGGCCAGGTGATGCTTGAATTACTTACTTGTGGGGTAAGATGATGAAAAGGGGTTATAGGATTAATGAACAATCAGATTCAATGAAAACTAGGCTAGTGCAAGATGATATAGAGAAAATTACATCCCTAAAAGAAATAATCCATATGAAACAAATGGAAGCTACCCCAATTTTGATGTATAAGAGTAAGAATGAAGTCTGGATGACAGATGATTTGTTTGTTTTTTTTTTTTTATAATGGACAGAAAGGATTGCTCAGCATCCCATAGATAAAATTGTATTCCTAAAAGGGAAGAATCTATATTAAAATGAATGAAAGTTGCCCAAATTTTGATGTACAAGAGGTCTGGATGAAAGTTGATTTGGTTTTGTAGTGTAATGAACGAAAAACATTGTCCCAGTGTAGCTTTCTTACTTAGCTTATTGGTGGATAAAATAATATTTTTTTCCTACTCGAGGCATTTCAACCATCATTTTTACTCTTTTTTTGTGGTTGAAAACGGTGGAGAAGGAGCGAGGAATGATTGAGAGAGGAAAAGAGAGGTGATTGTGGAGATGAAAACAATATGACTTTCAAGTGAAATGGTGTGTGTCTCCCCCTGAATGTCGTAACCAGTCTCCCTTTATATTGATTGAAAGGGAAAGAAAAATAATTGACCAAGTGTGTGGAAAAGTTAGGACTAAGTGAGACTGGAGAAAAAGGAGGAAGTGTGGGAAAGTACCTGTAGGTGTGGGCAATTGATAATGAGTGAATGGTGAGAAGTTATTTTTATTTTCTATTATTATTATTTTTTATTTTCGTTTCTTATTTTAAATATTATTTTTATTTTCTATTATTTTATATTTTGTGAGAGTGAGAAAAAGTAAGAGTGTGAGTGGTGAAAGTTGAGAATAATAAAGTGGTGTGGGAAATTACTTGAAACTAAAAAACGGTCATATTATCTATTATTATTTTATTTTTTATTTATGTTTTTCAATTTTAATTTTTTCCTTTTTTTTTATTTTTTGTTTTTTTATTTTCATTTTTCAGTTTTAATGGACCCAAATTATATTTTATCTGTTTTTATTAAATAATAAAATCTTAAAGATAGTGATTTTTAGTTTTTGTAATATTTAAAAAAAAAGTCTCTTTTTTTATTTTTCCAGAATTAATAATTTTATTTACTCGAACAAAATCTGGTGTTTGCACAACCTAATTAAAAAAAAACATAATACAAAATAATTCAAGACTCAAGACACGAGGAATAAGAACGTAATGCAATTTGTTCATAACATAATTTATTCATACTAATAAGTTATAATCACAAAATAAAAATATTAACATAAAGTAAATATAATCTAAAATTTAAATTAAAGTTACAGTATCCTGATATAAGAACAAAAATGCAATTATTTATTAGTGAGATCAAGTTTATGAATGAAATTCGCAAAATATATAGACAAAATAAATTGTATTTGTAGAATGGATGATCCTAAATTTTAATATTTTCAGTCCCCACAACGAGTAGTCCCAATAGTAGTAGTATTTAACCATACAACTTTAACAATTTAAACATTTACAAAAAAAAATATTAATTCCTATTAACATTCTAAACAACTGAAAAAAGAAAAGAGAAGACAATAGTAGTTGTCATACCCAATTCAATGTTTTTTGTTTCATGTAATTCAACTCACATATCTTTATTATATTAATTGTGACATTTGAGTCAATTTTGAACAAAAATCAAAGTTTCAATTGTCGTGGGATTCAAAGAACTAAACAAACTTAAATGACATAGTAGGCATAAAAATGACTAATATATATCTAGCCATGAAAGAAATAACATAATATTTGGTTGTTCTCAACCTCCTACATGCCAAAAGGTCAAATCCTAGGTTATCATCTTCAACAACATCCTTCAAATATCTATCCAACTTATTTCTATGTTCATCTTCTTGTTTCTTTTTTTCATTTCCATTCTAAATTCACCATGGTAATCCTTATCATCATCACCATTATTTTCATCATTTTCTAGATTAAAGACAATGTATGAAGTCATAGTACAACTTTCAATAGAAATAGGATGTTTCACTAATTTTTCAGTATATCTTTATTTTTATCAACACCATACATTTTCTTGAAGCAATATTGATTAATATCAAATTTAAAACATAGATCAATAAATACATCCACAAACAAAATATTGTTAATCTTGACTCAATAATTATTAAACTTCAATTATATATTAGTATTCATCTTTTATATCATTTTATCCTCACTATCTTTCCACTTATTCAAGGATTTTTGAATATTTACCAATATTTTAAAGTTATTAGCACTAAAATGCATTAAACCAAAAAAAGAAAGTATTGCTTCATAAAAACCTTTAAAGAGTTCACAAAGACACAAGTATGTTTCCAATAATATACTTTAAAACATCATCCTCCACTAAACGAGATTAAGCATATTTGTAGCCTCAATATACTCAAACTTATAAAAAGCTTGTTCATATTTTTCGTATCTTCTAAAATCAAATAAGTTGAATTCCACCTAGTTGCCACATCAAGGCACAACATAGTCCTAAAATTTACACCAACTTCCCTTACACAGTTCTTAAGAATAGTCAACCTACTTAAAAAAGATCTCACAAACATGTAAGAAATCCTTAAGGAGTCAATTTCCTCTAGTCACAAACAAATTCAAAATTTGAGTAGAACAATACATATGCATGAAATCTCTATTGAAAACAGTTTGACTTCTCCAAACACTTAGACTTCTATTCAAATAGAAATAACTACATTTGTAGCACTTGCACTATTAACTGTTTTACAACTAGTTTTTTCAATCCTTATTTTTTTAAGCAATTTTCTAGTGTTATCTTTATGGTTTCACCTTTGTGGTCAACAATATAAGAAAAATTAATATTTTCTTATGTAGCCTAAATATAATGATTTGTCATACACATATAATTCACATTTTGAATTGATGTACATGTATCAATTATAAGTGAAATCATATGTTTATTTTCAAATAACAAAGATTTTAACTTCACATTTTCATCATTAAATGCAAGCATGCAATATCTAGCCATGGTCACATAGGAGAGAATTTTAAAATAAGGTTAAACTTCTTATAGAAATTTCGTAAATCCTTTATTTTTAACAAATCTAAAAGAAGTTCATCAATTATTATCATCCTATCAACCAAGTGTAACAAGATTTTTCTCTTGGTTGAATTCAACAAGATTCAAATTTATGGCATTAAGATCACCCTCATATCCTTTTTCAATACCTAATGTCCTTTATTTCTTATCAACATTCCTACTAGGATTCATATAACAACCGTCAAATGTTTAATCAACTTAGTGGTTTCATACTTTTATTATTAGTCTTATATGACTTGCCACAAAACTTGCAAATTACATTGTCATCTATAATATTGTGATGAACCTAAACCTTTGAATGAGCCTTTGTAGGTTTTCTATTGAGTCATTGGCATGGTTCATATGACTTTGGTTGTGTAGGAACATCTAGAATTGACGATGATTGAACTTTAAATGATGCAGATTGAGTGAGACCTTGGTGGCAAAGGACTTAAGACATTCGTACTTCTTGTGCTAATGGTAGATCCAGTACAACTACCTTTTCAACAAAAGAAAAATTACAAATAAGCATTGTCACCACCCATCTACCATGTCCACCTAATAAAGTGCAAGAAACAATGTAGAATCATGAAAGACATGTTGTTGATGTGCTTTTTTCCTACGAGGAAGAGCTTGTGTTCATGCAAATTATAAACAAGACAATGGTAGAAAGGTTAAGGGTGACAAAGAAGGAAGATAATATTTTTATTTAAAAGAATGGAAAATTAAAATGTAAAACATTTCACTTGAAGTAGAGATCAGAGACAAGATTGTGTTGAAGAAGAAGCGATAGAATTGAACAACAGAGGCAAATGGCAAAGATAAATGACAAAAGCAAACGACACAAAGGCAAAAAGAAAGGTGCAAGGAGGAGGCAAATAATAGAGGTAAATGGTGGAGGAAAACGAAAAAGGAAAGAATGTTATGGGATGATACCAAGAAGATGCACCATAACAATGTCTAAGTTTGTCTGTCTAATGTTAAAATTGAGATAAGGTAGAGACGAACGTCAGATATTAGAATGCTAGGGTTGATACGAAGAAGAAGAACACCACCAAAAAAAAGTGTTTAGATTTGTTTCTCTAGTGTTAAGATTGAGATGTACTAAAGGTGAATGCTAGGGTGAACGACAAAGACTAAACTCTTGGATGCGAATAATACAGACAAAATAAAAGAAGATATACCATTACTTAAAGTTTTAGGTTTTGTTTAGGGTTATGTCATTATAAATGAATTGAGACAAAAGAGTATATCTTATATTAGGTCTCAGGTTACCCGTACTAAGATTCCTCATTGAATCCTCATAAAAATAAGTTAATTTAGTTAGATATACTCAAATCAAAATTAAAACTCATGTGAAATAGTTGGATAAATCAAATCCGATAAATATTATATTAGTAGTAGTAGTTAGATATAACTTATGAAAATATTAAATATTAATAATTAGTAAATACTTTGAACTAATAACATACTTATTTATATTATTTAATTTTAAAATATGTAATACTAAAAAATAAATATTAATTATTTCATAAATAAAATTTCAAGGCATTAGTAGAACTAATTTTTCGCTAAATACATTTGAATAAAAAAAGTATTATTGTAAAAGTTGATCATCAAGTAATATTTTAAGATATATGTTTTGCTTTAAACTATAAACAATTTGAAATAAGGGGAGTATATTTTGCTAAATTACCCGAAAGGACAGATTTTTCTGGTACATATTGCCTTTGTGGTATTGTCGGACAGATTAAAGAGCTGTAGAATTTCGAAACGTATATTACCATAGCTGGATGCTTTCATTTCTAGTATTGACTAGGATCAATCTTTCTAAAATTTTGAATTAAATTTTACGAAAAAGATATCATAAGAACGTGGTTTTAAGAATTGCACGGCATAGTCGATGATGAGACTGACAGGGTTGTGCCGTCCCACAATGTGCGGTGTACAGACAAGACAAGGCCGTTGGAGTGAATGAAAGAATGATTAGAATCAATGCTTTTGGTTGAGTTTTTGCATTTTATCTTTCTTCCACATATCCTCCACTCCATTTTGCAAACGTCGGTAATTCGATTATTGAAGAGCCCAATTCTATTAATTTTTGTCGTATTTCGGATAAATAAACTAACAAAAATTTAATTTTTCACAAATCCAATTATGATATGGAACTTTCATTTTTTTCAAACATAAATATAAATATAATAATTAAAATACAAATAAATATATTAATTATTTACAAAAATCTTTAGTTTTATGTTGAATTAAAATATTTATTGTCAATATTGATTTATTTATAACTAAAAAACAGAAAATAAGGAAAATTTAGAAACAAATAAATAAAGTGATTAAAATGTAAAAGATATAAACTATATTTAAAAAAGTTATTAAATAATAAAATTAATTTTATATTTCAAAAAATAAATGAAAAAGTTAATTTTTATTTGTATTGTCGTTAGTTATATTTGTAACATATAGAAATGTGGATAATTAAAGTTTGTGTTTAATAAATATGACAGAATAGACAAGAAAATTCCTTATTATTTTTTGAAAAAACTTGTAAATAGTAAAATAAATTACTAATAATTTTTTTGTAATATTTTTTTAATTTAAATTAATTATATTAACAATTATTTATATAGAATTAAATAAAATAGAAACTGAATAAATGTCAAAATAATATAACAAAATTAAATTATTTTTTTAATAAATTCTAATTTGAATTTAAACCATGTACCTGAGTAAATTATTTATTATTTAAGAAAAATATTACAAAATTACAAATATAGTTATTGAAGAAAGTTGAACATCAAAAGTTAGGATTTTTAGGATAATGATTTCTTGTATTTTCGGGTGTTTGACTATATTTTGGACAACACTGTTTCTTGATGCTCATTTTAGTCCAAATTCTTGAGGATTTTGGAATCTTTTTCTGGTTATAAGACTGAGATAAATTTGTGAACCATCCTGTGTTTGCTAGTAATCTTTGTGTCTGAACTCTCTCAATCAATTATCATATACTTATTTACTTTATCCAAGATGTACACATGATTGATGTACATGTCAGAATCGTGGTAGGCATGCATGTACGTGTGAATAAGGTAGGTAAAGTTTTTGAGATTTTCCACAATTACACCACCTTTCATTTAGTCTAACAAAAATATTTTCAGTTGATCAAACCTCTTTTGGGCTAATTATCTCCTCCACTAAGAATCTTGGGTTGCTTTTGTTAGATTCAAGCACTTTGTGAGTCTTTAGATTTGAATGAACATCTTATAGTTCCTTTGGTGTAACTTCTAAATAGACATGACAAATATTAATCATTGCGACCACTTCTTTTGCTCTTTGTGTGAAAAGTTTATTCCGCGTGATATTTGTTATATAAGCATGAAAAATACCGAAAGATTTCTTGTTATTTTCAGGACTAATGGATTAAGCTAGGTTGGTTGTCAAGTGTCCCCATTATGTACCTTCTCCCCAAGCAAGTGCCTGCTTATTTTTTGAAATTTTGTCAACCCAATTTGGTACTTCTGAATTAGATTTCCTAATAATAGTTGGCACGTGCTTAGTCATTGTGTATGCTACATATACAATGCAACAAGTTAAGCTAGAAAAGTGGTACATTTAATTTAAACCTATTGTTTCACAAGGTTCTTTTTACGTCTTGCATTCTTAAAGTGTCTCATAATTTTTTGTGCAATGTGTCAAATGCAACACACATGCATAGAGTTACCTTCACTCCACGCACTTACATATGATGTTCTATGAATAGAATTGTGATGGCCAATCTATCTTGAGGTGTAAAATACCTTCTTAAGCTTTTAGGAAAAAAATAATAATTCTTGATCATCTCACCCTCAACCACAACAAAAACAATTGAGAATATGTTGTATCTTCCATTTTGTGCAACTGCACTAGTTGGGTTCTATGTGTTTTTAATAAATAATATCCCATCGACCTATGCCAATGATTTGCATAATTAAAACCCATTAGTGCATAACTTGAAGGTCTAGAATAGTCTTTAGAAGTAGACTTTGTTATGCACTAACTCCTCTCCATGAATGTGGTCATTTCAATATTTGAAACTAGAAACAAACTCTGACATCAATTACTATAGTTTAAGAAATTTGTCGAATGATTCTTCCTTTCTTGTAGAATATCTCAATAGCTCGTTGTTTTGATGTCTTTACGTACTTTAGAGTGTATGCCATAAAGAACTTTATATGTGAAATTGCGGTTATAATTGGAGTTGATGTAAGATCCACAATTTCTTGGATGTTTTGTGAAATTATGTGTAACCCTAACCTATTGCGATCCTATGAAATAAGAGGGGTTGCATAGGAGTGGAATCCTTCCAACTTTTGAAAGTTCTAATATTGGTCTATGGTTGGAATGTGTCGATGAACTCATTGCACTCTTAATCTTGTTTGGTTAGAATGTGTGGTTGTAAAAGTGCAATGGTTCATTATATGGAACTTATTGAATTCATCCAATAATTATTATTTGGCATGGAATCACGTTCTCTCAAATAAGGTTCTCAGTAAGTGGATGTTTTACAAACTAGTGATAAAAAAAGAGCATGCCCAAACTTAACATGTTGTTTCTCATTAAGGGTCAATTATGTTTAGAAGTGTCAGGTTGTAATATAAGGTTATGGTAAGGGAGGATGAGGTTGTTGATGTTGTGTAGGGATATGTGTCATCTGCATGTTAAGTAAGGATGTCTTCCTCATCATTACTAAAAGTTCTAAGGATATTGATGAAATTTCAACAACTTCATTTGATAGTGGGGAAGTTAATGACGGTGTGTTGGCTTTAGTGTGTGGCCATGATCAACAATTACAATACACTTCGATTTCTTAATTGAAAATCATGCACAATTCAGTATAAATGAAAATTGATACAAGCGTCACACAAATAATTAATTGTTGAAAAAAAGGCTCAATTTCTTGCATAAAGTGTGCAAAGTGAAGAATTGTGGGCAACATTAAACTCTTTGTCCAAATAAAAAAAATTTACACAGAATAATACTTGAAGAAATTATTTACAACTTACAAGACAATATCCACATCAAACAATAATACGTAATAAGATGCACACTTCCCTGAATGTTTATCCATTTTATTTCAATTATATTCATGTTCTTCCAATTTCATGTATTTTCTTTGTTTGCTCCTTTAACTCTCAGCTTAATTAAATTTTAATTACTTTTAACTGAATACTAAATATTTATTTAAGAAATATAATTTTATTTATCTTTAAATGAGTTTTTTTTCCAATAATATTTATATAAATTTATTATTATAAGTAAATATATAAAGCAAATTCATGTTAAATAACTATTGCATCACAATCTTAAATTTTCTTATTTTTATAATTTTAAAATTTAATATCTTCAGGAAATTGATGACCACCTGCTATCATAGATGCAACCTTGATACCTCGCTCAACAAACCATGAATTCATTCATTGAAAGGTTGTCCCAACAAGAGCCTAAATGGGTAAGGATCGTGCTCCCTTCAAGACAGAATTCATGCATTCAGCCAAATTAGTTGTCATATGACCATATTGTTTACCGCCATTATAGGCTTGAGTCCACTTTTCAAGTGGTATGCAATCTATCTACGAAGCTGCCTGGCGGAATTATGCTCACAATGCAGATAACTTGGCTTGAAGTATGGGTTATTTTATTTCATAACCTGCCACATAATTGGGTACTTAAATTACAAAGATCAATAAAGTTACATAATATATATATATATATATATATACATATACATATATACATATACATATACATATATACATATACATATACATACATATACATATATATATGTATATACATATGTATATGTATATGTATGTATATGTATATGTATATGTATATGTATATGTATATGTATACATATATATATGTATATACATATGTATATGTATATACATATGTATATGTATATGTATATATATATATATATAAATTAAGGAAGTTAAGGAATATACATACCCATGTTAATTAGTTGTCTTTTAAGCTCTGCATTTTTAAACTTCTTATTGAAGTTTGATGCACTGTGCTGCTGGATGCAAAACATTGATTGCAACCCATGTGCTTCCCAACAAACATCTGGAGATTGTAATGCTGATAGTATGGCTGAGCCTCTGCCAGTTATGAGGCAAACATTTGGTTGGGGTGTGACATTTGCACGCAATAACTGAAAGAACCATATCATGGCCTTCTTTATTTCTCCTTCAACAATTACGAAAGCCAATAGAAATATGTTCTGGTTCCCATATTGACTAATTGTGGTTAACAAAGTTCCATGATATTTGCCAGTTAAAAAGGTTCCATCAACTTGGATAATGGGCTTGTAATAATTAAACCCGTCAATACAAGGTTTAAAAGCCCAGAAGACACGCTCTAATATGTGCCAGGAATTGTCAGCTACACCGTTAACAACAACCGGTTGAGTGACATACTCTACAATTGTTCCCGGAAGACTTTCTTGTAAAGCTTGCAACCATCTTGGAAGATAATTATATGAGTCTTCCATGTCCCCGAATACCATGACAAGGGCCTTCTGCTTTGCCATCCGGGTTTTCTATACGTGACAATATAACCATACCGATTTTTGATTTCTGCAATCAAACTTTTCACTGGGATCGAGGGATTTGTCCTTATGGAATTGACCACGATCGATGCAATTTGGTGTGAATCAAGATTGACATGATCTTGTGACATTATAATTGACAGACAAATGTGAGGCGCTTCAATTTATTTGATCTCCCATTGGTCTCTAATTTCAGAGTAAGATGCTCAAAGTCGCCACTGACAACCGTTGTTATAGTCAATGCATTTGAGGACATATTTGCTTGTCTTTGATTTGACAACCACAAATTTATACCCTTGCTGAATGTGGAATTGTTTTATTGCAAATATTATTGAGTCTTTGGAACTGAAACACATGTGCTCATGAAGTTCATATTCCATATTGGTTATTGTTGTGGTGTTGGACTGATATGGATGAATTGTGTTTCTCTGTGCATCATCTTCAATATCCATGACATCAGGATCTTGATCGTCTGAGCTAGAATCAATTATCATATCTCAGATAATTGATTCTTCTTTAGACATTGTAGAACTGTCATTATCCATGGAAATTGTGACTTCAAAGTATTTGAGAGGAGATAGTTTGATATGGAATGGGAGCAAGAAGATGTCACATGAAGTGAAATGAATACGCTGGTTTCGTTCACGTATTTATGTGTAGTATATATATGTCGTGTTGAAAAAAAAATTAAAAAGTACAAAAGTCCACATGGCAAGACTTTTCAAAACCCTAATTCTTTGCGTTCTTTCTTATAGTGCCGCGAGTCCCGTTCGCATAATGGTAAGTTATGGTTCACAGAAAATGTGTTTCCACGACAATCTTGACAGAAGCCTTGTCTCTCATTCACCAGTGATTGAATGGGAATATTACGCATGCTTAATGTGCAGTGCCTAATGTGCAGGTTGATTTTAATTTTTTTCAGAAGTTTTTCTTCTTCACTGTTATGTAGAGTAATAGCTTGTGCAGAAGCGTGAAAATGAATAGTTTTTCCTCATATATGGATTCAGTTTCGTATACTTATTGCATTGATGTAATTTGGCCAAATTCAGACTTCAGTACATATTTTTTAATTCAATTTAAATGTAACTCCTTTATTTAAGTGAGGCATGAGATTCTCTTCTTTCACATGACTCATTCAACGGTCATTCACGGTTGCAGACGGTTCACTTCTTAAGAATCTTCAAGCTTTGTAGTATTTTGCAGATAAATTTCACTTCACAGGTTCATTTCTTAAGGGTATCTTCAACCTTTCGAGTGTTCTGTTGTAGATTTCACTTCAAGGTTCATTTTTTAAAAAGCATCTTTAATCTGTTTTTAGCACTAGTCAAGTTTTAGACGTACGTCTGTCAATCATCTATGAAGTAAAGATTCAAAATTTCCAGAAAACACATTGAGTAGGTTAGTGGAAGATTTTATTATATGTGGTGAAGATGAACCTACTTGCACTTCTGGTTGAGTACGACTACTCGCACCCTCTTAACACATGCACCTCGTTAACTACTTTCTCTCATCTTGAGGTTTGTATAGAAATGACATATAATCAATGTCTTCCAACTGACATGTCTCTATTGCGACTTCAACAAAAACACGTGACTAAACGTAATGAAAGATTACTTTGCCCTCGACGACATGCAATTTATTGCATGAAGCACAACGATAAACTCGATCACCGTGTAAAAAACTTAACAAGCTAGATTTGGGAACTTCCTCACGCTAACCCGTATAGAGATTAATCATCAGTTAATCACTGCCTTAGTTGACAGGTGGAGATTAAGTGATGATTAATCTAGAATATGTGGCGGTCCAGCTGGGTCTTCCTATTGATGGAGAACCGATAACCGATGTTAGTAGCAGTGACCTTGTTTCCTTATGCGACAACCTTTTCGATGTTGTGCCACCTGAAACAGTATACAAGGGAAATAGCATAAAATTATCTTGGCTTAATAGTGAATTTCAAGACCTTCCAGATGATGCTGATGATGTTATGGTAGCACAACATGCATGGGCCCACATCTTGACGTTAATCAGAAGTTTATTAATGTTAGATACATCCGGGAGCAGAGTTCATCTGATGTATCTTTTACTTCTGAGTGACCTACATAACGTCTCAAATTACAGTTGGGGTCAGGTGTTTTGGCATGCCTTTATCGTGCTCTTGACCATAGAGTCGATTTTAATCAAGAGAATATCGGTGGATGCACGCTACTTCTGCAATGTTGGGCATGGGACTGCATCACATGCCTTTCTCCTCCACTTCAGCCACTTAGTGATGTTGATGTTGCTAATGGGCTTGGTTTTCCATTAGTGAAAAGGTAACTTAAATTTTGTTTTTGAATAATTTACAAACTTCATCAATTTAGATTTCTTTATGAATAACATTTTTATGTTCATTGAAGGTGGTCTGCCTTGGTGCAACACAGGATTAACACATCCACCACCACGGTTCCTTAGTTACGCAAAACATTGGATAAACTTGAAGCAAAACAGGTTTTTCCTTTCAACTACCCATACTTTTATTATACATTTTGGCATAATATACTTCTTACTAATGCTAATGTCATCTATTGTAACACTTCTTGTGGATTCCGTATCATCGCAATGAACTAAGTCGTCTGATAACCATTCAAATTTCTCCTGTAAGTCAAGCAGTAGTTCCTCTTATATGTTTCGCTACAGTGGAACTACATCAAGTTGATCGAGTGATGACACAATTGGGTTTCATCAAAATATTCCAAACAACCCCTTAAATCTCGATCAGTTGCACAAAGAGGACATGAGGGGTAGAACTGACAGATATTGGCCACAATATCATGCAACATGGATACAAATGTGGAATGAGCGCCATAACCGTGTAATTCAAGGATTTCCATTCAACGAAAATGGCCACTTGTGTGATAATACCCATTACATGCAATGATATATCAAACATACTATCCGATACATTACCCCACCCCAACCTTCTTCTCACGATGATGTAAGTTTATTTTTCATTTGTCGTATATTATTGTTTTCTCATTAACTTTAAACTAACACATTGTTTTGCATCAATATGACACACTACAAGAGCCTCAACAACCACACTGCCACAACTTTCACTTGGGCTCTTCCTTTGGTGTTGATCCACACCGCCACAACTTCCACTTTGGGTCTTCTTCCAGTGCTCAACAACATGGATTTGGTCAACCAAATGGCATGTACGGATATATGGGCTATCACCAAAATATGTCGTCGAAACTTCTGTTCCAGGTCCCCACCACTTTCACCGCTTTTGCATCGCAACAAAATATATTTTCTGCGGCATCAAACATGTTTGGGACTTCCACCATGACATCACCATCACATTCCGTGGATTATCACCCATGCATTATTATCGCCCAACCATGCCTCTTAAAGGGTTTGATAATCCATCTCACGATAGTTCACCACCACCACCACTTCCTCCAATCGAACCTGAGCCACAATGATCTTGAAGGCAAAGAAGAAGATCTCCGTGCGACACATTGTCACATAAATAGTTTTTTTTTTCATTTATGTAACTAAAACAATCATATTTATATCAATTATTTATTTTGTTTATTTTATATTTATCTTACGTTTCTACACATCTCATAACCTAATAATAAATTAAATAATTAATTCTAAATAATATAATATTTAAACTTCATTATTATTAAATATTTTTGAAAATAATCACTTAAAATTTAAAATATAATAAAATACTAAAAACACTAACAATTACAAACCAACTATCACTATATAAATTAATCTGTATAGAATTTGTTTTAAAAAACATAAAACCAAATTAAATAAATTTTATTACTAAAACGACCTATAATCTAATATAAGTAAGGTGATAAAAAAATTAAAAAATAAATTATAAAAATGTTTGAGATTGACATTCTTAATTTTAAAATTTAAACACAAAGTTATATATGAGTCTTACATACATTCACTGTATCTTCCTCGTTATTAAGACTAAACCAATAAACGGATAAATTTTAATAAAATAGAAATCGTATAACAGCCATACAATTTTTGTTATTTTTTAACAATCGAAGTCGTTCAACAGCACCACAATTTTAAGCTAAATTTTCAAATTTAAACCATAACATGTATGGACGACTTTGATATTTTTTAAGTTGTTTTATTCTGTGTTTAAGAAGTTACCTGAGTGTGATACAATTTTAGTATTTAAAGTCGTCACACAATCGCACAATCTACCCATTTCAGTAAAAAAAAAATATATATAAAAAAATACCCATTTACGTAATTTTAGAAAATAATTACACCACCTTTGTATTTTTGTCAAGCTCAAAATTGGATCATAAACCCGAATTCTGAACTTATACTAAAGTGTGCTATTTTGGCATAAGGCAGAAATTGATGATCCAACTCTCATGTTTTAGTTGAAATTCTCATTGTGGGAAAAATACTTATCGTGAAACTCTTCTTAAATGATTTCTTTTTAAAATCGGATATGTTCACGCATTAGCACGTGTAATAATGATTGCAAAATCCAATTTGGATATATATATATATATATATATATATATATATTACATGTTAAAAAAGTAAAGAGTTATCATATGCAATACATGAAAATATTAATAATTTTATATTTTTAATAAAATTAATTAATCATAAAATATATTTAAAATATGTTAGACATAATTTCATATTCCTCTAACCTTGCTTTTATTTGTGTATAAATAGAGTGAAAAAAATATATAAAAATGGAAAAGAAGAAGAAGATAGAAATACTGGACTTGCATTGGTTGATGGAGGGAAATGAGAAGAAAATAAGTTATTTTTACAGAGTATACACTATGAGTACTTCAATCCTTAAATTGGCATGAAATGGGAGGCAAATATTAATATCTCTCATTTTTTTTTTCATTCTGTTTTAATTTTTATGCCGAAAAAAAATAAAAAGTAAAAAATAATTTTTATTTGTATAAATTTCTTTTAATATAACTTTTTTTTTCACTTTCTTTTGTACTCATTAAATAAATAAATCTCCTCTTTTTCTTATTTATTTTCATTCAAAGATCACATTTTTCCACTTTATCCATATAAACTCTGTTGAGAAATTTACTTTTTATTTCTAGAAGACTTTTTTCAATTAATTATTTTTCTTATCCAAATGCCTATGACAATTTTATAACTTTCGTAGTCAATAAAGTGTAAATGTATGAATTAATAAGTTGCATACTCATTCTCTTGTGAATATCAAGAAAGTTGGCTAGCATATATTAATTACTTAGGTTGAAACTAATTAAGTGAAAAGAGTGAGATGATGAGTTCAAAAAATTGTAAGGATAATTTTGAAAAAGGTTTTACTAACCATTATCCTAAGATCACTAGCGGAGGAACTTATAATATATTTTTATAGAAATTCTTATTGGAAATACAATAGAAATTATAATAGATGTATATTATTGATATTTTTAAAATTTACTTTACAAAGAAATAATCTATCTGTTCCTTTTTATTTATTTTTTAAGGTTGTTTTATAAGAACAAAGAAATACAATAAGTTTTTTTTTATTATAATAAATAGCTGTATAGTTTCTATTTTATCCTTTTTTTTTCTTCATCTCATATGATAAATAGATATGTAAATAATTTAAAGATTAGAGGACACAGAAAATAAAATTGATAAAAAAAAAGTATTTAATCTTGAACATGCAAATTATATATAAATAAAAACAAAAATCTTTAAAATTTGACACAAGAAGAAACGAAGAAAGCAATGTTAATGAATTTCATGTTATTAACTAAATTAATCAACTATAAGTTAAAACAATCTCACACATAAAAACAGACAATATTTTTCTCTTTATCTCACTATTTAATATGAAAAAATAGGTTAAATTATTCAGTTAATTTCTTCGACGTTGGTTTTTTAATTCGTATGCATAAAACCTTTTTTTAATCTATATATATGTAATTTATTTATTTTTTGTTAGCTTCAATGATATAGACTAAAAATTAGAAATGATATGTACAACAAATAAAAGGAGAAAACACAACAATAGGGTTAGGTAAAGCGAGGTGTGGGGAAGGAACTGTAAAAGCATGCTCTTTGATCCTTTTTACCATTTTTAGCTTCATGTTCAAAATTTAAATGTAGTGCCTCATTTCCACACATGGTTTATTGTACTAATCACCCCACCCCTCTTTTTCAATACATTGTTTGGATGTGCATAAAGAATAATAAAAAGAAAAGTTTCTTATTATTTGTAGGAGAAAAGAAAAATATTTTTCTTTTATTTTCTCTAGTTTTGTTTATAAGAAAGAATAATCAAATCATTAAAACCAACAAGCACTAAGCTTAGTTAGTTGATTTTTTTACCTCACTAGCATCTTTTTATTTTTTATTTTTTTAATAACATTTTTTATTTTTTATTTTATTTAATAATACTATTTATTCTTTAATTTCTAAAGTACTTTTTTCATTTTTTTTATTTTTTATTTTTTTAAAGTTGAAATAACTCTTTCGTTGACTTTTTTACTTCATTAACACCTCTTTACTTTTTATTTCTTTTAATAGACATCTTTACTTTTTAATTCTTTGAATAACATTCTTTTTTTCTTTTTATTTTTTTCTACTGTGAAATAACACTATTTTACTTTTTTTTATTTTTATTTTTCCTTTTTATTTTTTTTACAATTAGTACATTAATTATAATTATTATTTTTGTTTTATTTTTTCTTTTTTATGATTTTGTAATTGTATTTTATTATAATAATTTACGTTGTAGTTTTGTATTAAAATTGATATTGAAAGGAAAAATTATAATAAATTAAAAAATTGTTATTTGAATTAAAATTTGTATTTTCATTTGTTAAAAAATATATCTAAATAATTAATAAAAAGAATAAAATAAAATTGTTGAAGTATTTTTGTAAATAAATATTAATTAAATGGTTTAAAAATTTTAAATAAAAATTAATTTAAAATTTATGAATTGCTTTTAAATGTTATATTTATTACTTAAAAATTGTTAATTATTGAAATGATGGAATATACATTGAACATAAAGAGAAAAATAAATGACAATCATATATTTACTAAATAGTTTAGTTAATGGTACACGAAATACTTTGTGTGAAATGAAACATAAATTTTATCTTTATCAAAACTCAAATTTTATCTTTATCAAAAAATCAATTACATCTTTATCAAAAATCAAATTTTATCTTTATAAAAAATCAAATGATATCTTTAATAAAATATCAAATTTTATCTCTATCAAAAACCAAATTCTATCTTTATCAAAAATCAAAATTTATCTTTATCAAAAATCAAAATTTATCTTTATCAAAAATCAAATTTTATCTTTATCAATTTTTATTTGATTTTTGCCATTAATTATTTGATTTTATTATAATTTATTTTAATACAATTTATTATGCCAAATTTGAATTTATTATAAAATATAAAATAAAATAATTTATCATTTTTCCTATTATAATTAATTAGTTAAAAAACTTATAAAATATTCTATTTTATTTTCTTTGTATTCTTTTTTTTGAAAATTTTAATTTAATTATTTTATATTATTTTTATCTTAATTTTAATAAACTAATAATAACAATTTTTAATAACTATTACAGAAAAAAGAGTGTTATTACGTAAAACAAAAGAGTGCTATTGAATGAAATAAAAAATAAAGAGTGCTATTGAAGAAAATAAAAATAATTAAAAAACGCTAATGAGATAATAAAAAAAAAAAGTCTAGTTAATTTTAAGTACTATTCTAAATAATATCCTTGTCAAAGGGTTGATAGGGAAATAACAAATGGTTATATTTAAAGAATAATAGCTTTATTTAGTCACATTAATTTTAATCTAAATTATTGAAAAATTTAATTAAAAGTAAATGGTAAAACTAAATTACTAAATGTGTAACAATGTTTTCACCATCCTCATGCAAGTAAATTTTTTCTTTAAATACAATAAAAAATATAAAGCTTTTTTTCTTTACGTAGAAAAACTCAAGGTTTATGTATGTCCCTATTCAAGTTTCTAAATAAAACTAACCTAAGTTATATTTTCTAATAATTTATTAAGAATGTTTTAAAATAATATTTTAGAGATTCTCTTTTAATTTGTGTTTATATTTCTTAAATTGGGGTAGACCTCTTAATTAATTTTTTCTTGTGTCATAGTCAATTATGGTTGGGTATGCAATATCATGGAATTGTCTTAATTACAATGATGGTCTTTTTGTGGGGTTTCTGTGCTACCATCTTTGCATTAACAAAAATCTTTAAAATTTTAAGATTTCAAAAGATTAATATATAATGTATCATAAACTTTGAAGAGTGAGAATTTTGTATAACTACTATGTAAAATAAGAAAAATATAAGAAATTAGTTGATAGTGTCTATAAAGATTTTTAAAATATTTTTGCGAGCTTTGGAGTAGTTTTCAAAAGGAGAATGATGTAATAAGAAAATCATTAATTTATACTTTTACAAATACAAAATACTTAAAATTCAAGAGTAGTTTCAAAGAATAAAGAAGATATGAAAAGATAACAAACACAAACCAACAAATTAAGTTCTATTAAATACACATATTCTTCAAACTACTTCTAGCTTACAATATATGTATTTTTAACTACTTCTTTGAATTACCCATATGAGTATTCTTTATGAAGTTTCTCATAAATTTTATCGCACATAAGTATTTTTTTCAACAACATGTCTCTCCTAGCTTATAGGTATAGTAAAGTGTTTATATCATGCTAAATTGATTTGTTCAATGATACAATGAGAATTTTAAACTAGTTATCTTCTTAACAATTACATCTTTCTTATCTTCATTTTTTTGTTTGTCTTTATGAGAGTTGGAGTACTTGATAACATGCATTTAATGTTTAGTCTTGAAGTTGGAATATGAACATTTAATGTTTTTCAACTATTAGTCTTCCTTTCTTGTAATCTAATTTTTTTTTACCTACTTTGGACAATTTGCACAAAAAATAAATAAATAAAGTGCATTAACTATTCTTAAATAATATAATTAAATTTACTTATTACAAAAATAACAAATCATCCAATATATAATGATTTTTGATAAGTTGTAAAACTTATTAGACTCAACATGTCCTTAAAATAACAAATACAAAAATTTGCATGTGAAAAAGATAATTCAAACAAACTATGTAACTGTACACTTTATATGCATGCAGAGATGAAAACTTTGTGTTATAAATTTTTATAATTAAGATGAGAACTAATATTTGTTTTTACTAATCAAAATCTTAAACTAGGATATGTTTATATTTGATTAAATGGAGTAAATGAAATTTTGGAAATATTGAAGTGAATACTAAAATAGCCTAAGGTTCAGAACCATTCAATACCTAAGGTAATGTTTGCTCCCTCGATGAGAAAAAGGTAAAATGGTACAATGAAAGCTTTGGTATGGATTGCGTTGACCATTTTCAACCATGTTTAAGTATAAGTGATGAACAATGTGCTATGGGAGTTTTTGGAGTCACTTAAAATCGTGATCTGTGATATTATGGATGAGGCCTTAAAACTTAAATGTAGTGATAATGTCATGCTCTTGTAACTAAATGTACAATTTAACAAAGAAAATTGAGATAAATTATACAACACAAAATCTTATGAGTTTTTTTTTTTTTTTTTTTTTTTTTTTTTTTTTTTTTTTTTTTTTTTTTTTTTTTTTTGTATGAATTTTTAACTTTTTGTAATGTAAGAAAAGTTTGAGTGACCTTAAAATTTTCCTATATTCCTATTCTAAACAGAATGATGCCAAAGTTTAAAATATTTCGTTAACGTTTTTGCAACCATTTTTTATTTATTTTAAATAGTGATAATTTTTTTATTAAATTTTTATTGACGTTTTAAGCATTGAAACGTATTCATTTTAATATTTTCATATTGAAAATAATAGCTGTGGTGGAATAAATTAATTTAAATTTAAAAAACATTAAATTGAACAGAAAAACAGATTAAAATTCAAAAGAAATTGTTTCTATTATAATCAAAAGGTTAAAACTTGAGCTGAATATTATTATTGTATAATATGATATTTTTCAACGAAAATTGTGGCTGTATAGCTTATACGATCGAGTACAAATTAAAGTAAAATTCTATTTAATTGATTTGAAATATCATTTTAATGAAAGTTGAATTTCAATACATGTTTAATTACTCCATTTAAAAAAGATCATTTAATTTTATCAATTGGTAGGTATACAAAACAACCTGCACTCTGTTTCAAAACTTATCGTTTGATATCAATCGCAATAAAATAATGTACAAAGTAACAAAAGAACTCTTATGGAGCATCTTATGTTCTTATTATGGAGTTTTTCTTTTAGGTAAGATTCTTATCACGGAGATTTCACTTGAGAGAAAAACAACAAGAATCACACCACAGTGGCATATGAACGATTTTATTACCCTAATAAATGAACCACCGTCCCAACAGATTTATCTATTTAAAAGTAATAGGATAAACTATTTAATGAATTACCATAAAGATAAAGCAAAAAAAAATGAAAATGGGATGTGAATTGACAAGAAAGGACAAGAATTAAATCCAAATCACACGGCAGATATTAGAGCGAAATTAACAACATCCAGGATAGCATTACAAATTAAGGCATCACACTACTTTATTTCACAGGTTAAACTAGTCCAGTCCCAAAGGAACAAAGAGTATAGTCGTAATTTCAAATAGTGAAAAATAAAAATCAGAAAATGAAAAAGGTTGGGAGTGAAACATATTTTCTTTCTTTTAATTTGAACCCATTTTTCTTCGGGTTTGGGAGGCTGAAGCTATGACTTACCGTGCCGGTTACCGTCGCCGTTACCGCTCATCCCTTCGGTGACGGAGGCGAGCTTCTGCAGGTTGAGCTTGACGACGGTGTCAGCGAAGAGACGCGTGTCCTCCTCGGTGTTCCCCTCGGGCACATCCACCACGTAAGATTCCAGAACAACGGTCCAGATCTTGCCATCGCGCTCGAAGCCGTGCACGGAGGTCACGGAGCGGTAGTTCCTGAGGCGGTGCTCCCCGCCGACGATGGTGAAACCGATGACGTGTCGGTCGTCGTCGAGGAGGTCGAGGCGCTCGGTGCTGGTGGCTGCCGGTAACCCGGAGATGACGTTGACGTCGCGAGTGGAGCCTACGACGAGCTGGAAATCGTCCTTGACGTGGCAGCTCTTGATGAAGTGCTTGTAGGCCTGGGGGTTGTCGAAGCAGCGGACGACGGACCAGACAGTTTGCGGCGGCGCGTGGATTCGTTGGGCGAGGAGGGAGGAGCATTGGCGCGTGGTCATGGAGTAGGTGTGGTGCTCCATGATGGAGGGTTTGAGGTCGGCGAACTCCTCGGGAGTCAACCCGGATGGGGGCTCCAGGTGATGGCGGGTCGGGTGCGTCTGAGTCGGATCCTGCTCCATAGCGAGCGCAGAGAGAGTGAGTGAGAGAGGGAGAGAGAGTTGCGAACTCAAAAAGGGTAATTTTGAAAATAAAAATGCTTTTTTTCGTGCTGGTTTGTGGTGTGTACCTGCATCACTGAATATGAATACAAATGGAATGGTCTGACATCTAATTGAGTATGGTTTTGTCGTTTTATTTTATCTTTTATCGTAAAAGAATGCAAAATATTTTGCAATTTTGAGAAATAAAAAATATGGGAATTCTCTTTATTTGAGCGTACCTGGACTAACCTGATCCACGTTCAGCCAATTATAGCATACTGTTATACATGCTCCATTCATTTTAAAGTATGTGTCGGGTTACGGTATAAAGCTGTATTAAATATTGAAGTTCAAAACAAATATACTATTTTTCAATAAAATTGAGGGTATGGTTGTAAAAGTAAAATTCAAAATCGAAATGTTTTTAGTATAATAAAAAATTATATTAAGATTTGTAATTACTAATAATCCTATTTAAATAACGGGCATGAGTTTGTAAAAAATCATATGCTGTTCTGAAAAAAATTTGTAGTAATTATTAAAATTTGGAATAGGTGGTAATGGTTATGTAATTGTGCATAAATTTAAATTATAATATGTATAAAATTTGAAGTAGGTGCACGTGATTATTTAATTGTACATATGTTTTATAGTTAATTTGTACAAATGATTAACCAATTAATCTAATTATGTTTTTTTCTCTATTCAAAATAAATACTGAATTGAAATAATTTTAACATTAGACTATACAAATATGTAAATAAGAATAAAAAAATAATATTTTTAAACATGTTTGAATACACTAAATAAAATTTGTATAAAAAATGACTAATTAAGTTAAACAATCTAGATAGTTAAAGCTAAGTGTTTGATAGTTAAATCAAAGCTTTAGTCAAAGCAAAGCATTAGACAATCAATGTTAAGCGTTAAACAATCAAGGTCCAAAGCTAAGTGTTAGACAATCTAGTATGACTCAAAGGGTTAGACAATCTAGTCTTCCTCTATGCCTTAGACGGTCTTTGCAACAACGTGAAATAGTGGTCCATTTACAATTGTTCTTTATGCCTTTATTTCCTTGATTGTATATTTGTGTCTTAATCTGAATGTTTTGATGTGTTATTAATCAAATATTTATGAATTAAAATCTCTTCGAATATTAATATTCAAAATATTTATGAAATTGGAAGGTTTTCAAAATTGAAATGAAATTAATTCTCTTTCATATAAGTGGATTATATTCACTTAAATACTTTTGAAATCATAGATTAGTCAACATTCAAATTTTCTACTAGTATAAAAACTATTTGAAAATGAGATATAATACGACTGTAGAGTGGGGTGATGAAAGAATGCTAGGATTTATGAACAATTGTGTGAAATAATATATATTTGGTTCATACTCATGTTCACTTAATGAGAACAATTGCATTGAAAGTTGGTTAAAATGTAAGGTTGGTTGATAACAATCAACATGCATTTCTGATTTTGATCCCACAAAATAATTTGAAAGACCATAATGGGCAATTAAGTTGTGGTATTTTCTAATGAAAATGAATTTGGACGAGGAGTAGAATGAGTAGGTTCATATATTTTCACAAAATATTTTAGCATGTTTCATACTACAAGGTTCATGATTGTGCATCACTTGAATTATACCTTAGACATCAACATCATTGAGAATTTTTCATGCAGTGAATCATAGACAACCTTGTGCAAAAATCTAATAAGTATGTATCATAAATGTTAACCACCTCTGCATTTTTGTAAACATTGATAATTTTGTGTATGAACTTTTTCAACCAATTAAGTTGTGACTTTTTTAGAAACAAAAGGGAAGATTTATTTAAAGAAATCAAATGCATCTCCATCAATTGTTTTAGTTATTTAATTACTATAGTTAGATAAGAAATTAACATGGAAGAAAAACTTCTTTGCCTTAATTTCTTTGAAGTGTCAAGGTGAAGTGTGAGAGACATAAAATGTTGATCTCCAAACACATTAATACAAGTGTAAGATTCTTTGATGCCCTAATGTAAATCATAAATGTTTTTCTCTTTGGTTATGTCTCCCAAGCCTCTTTGGATGTACTCACACCCTTGTGGGAAAATTTGTTCAACGTTGCAGCATCAATGGTAATTTTCTCATATAAATACTCCAGATTGTCCTAAAGGTGTAAGAATAAATTGTAGATCTTTTGCTCTTTTTCTCATAAAGACCTAAAGTGTTTGGTTATGATTAGATTTATGAGTTATGTTAAACAAACACATTAAAATTAGTGAAAACTGTAACCTAGTTGATTCTATTTTTTTGTTTCATTTGTCAGATGTTTTTTTATGTTGTTACACAATTTTAACAATGTCACTCAACAATCTAACTTTAGCATTTATGACTGAAAAAACCAAGAATTTTATAATCCACAAAGTTAAACTAGATATAAACCTTATAAAATCTACTTAAGGCATCAATAAGCACTTGATACAATTGCATCAAAACAACATAAGACTACAACTTTTTGTAGTGACTAAATGGAAAATTTTCAATTAACTTTGTTAAATGTCTTTATTCACAGTTGTTTACTTGTTAGTTATAGTTTAATAATTGGTAAGTTGGTGAATTGTCTATATAATGAAAATATGTAGATGACATCTTCATCATTCCTTAGCTCATGTGCTATACTTTAGAAGTTACCACCAATGTAACTAAATAGGGAATAAGAAATGTATTGCATTAACAACCTAAGCAAAATGTTCATTCTCATTGGTGTGAATCACATGCATTATAGCACTGCCCTTCACAATGTTTTTAACTTCCATTATCTTAATATATGTGTTGAGAAAGGTAACAACTAATTGAGTTGTTGCTATAGCACCATCATAATAAATAGTGTAGGCTGAAGTTCAAGAGGGGGGG
>Ga0209700_101402_pt1 | contig 49848 bp, 34 predicted proteins | sample SiratroredBW_FD_187528 | JGI IMG/M metagenome (GOLD analysis project Ga0209700, IMG submission 187528) | Root nodule microbial communities of legume samples collected from California, USA - Siratro red BW (SPAdes) (version 2) | ecosystem: Host-associated > Plants > Roots > Nodule | place: USA...
ATATATATATATATATATATAAATATATATATATATATATATATATATATATATATATATATATATGATAATGTAGATTTTATTTGATAAAAGCACAACACATAACATAACCAAATTCAAATAATACAAATTAATCAACAACTAAATTATGAGTAATATTATGAGTAACCATCAACAAAATCAAATAATACAAATTAATCAACAACCAAATTATGTTATTAGACTTAAAAGTTCATAATACGATAATTACTTGTTAGATTCAAAATCTTATAAATAGAGTCTCATTCTTCAGAAAATATTCACTTAATCTCATATCTATTTACTTAATATTTATTTTTATACTCTTATTAACTTGAGCACGTGGATCTTTACTCGGAACATGATAAATAAAACTTGGATAGAAATCAACTTAATTATAATTCGATTTTTCTGAAATTAACATCACATCACTTCAGATAAATTTTAACACAAACAATCAATATAATATATAATTTTAAAACTACATTCTATATAAATTAATAGTTGGTATATTAGTTAATGTATAGAAGTGAGTATATAGTTTTCTTTGAAAGGTTTGGTTACTTATAAACCACGTTTGATTCTTTCTCGGGGGTTCAATAAAAAAAGTACACATAAGCACATATTTTTATCCAACAAATGCCAAAACATTTAACTTTATGATTAGGCTCTATGTTGCCAGTGGGTCCTTGAACAAATTTACGTGTCTATCTACACCTTCCCAACATCAACATCTTAAGCTAACTTTCGAATTCTTTACTAATTCATTTCCACCAGATTTACTTTCTTAGCCACAACCCATCCCTTTTATAATCTAGTAATTAAATACATTAAGAACTGACTAGTGTTCATGAACCTTGAGCTTCACTTTAGCTAGATCAAAGTAAAAAGAGATGCTTAAAAGTTAAATTAGAAGTGTTCTTCCTTTTTGGATCACAAACCTGCTTTTGACCTTAAGTGAATAAGAATCTCAAAGTATTATAAAAGTGCTAGAAAAAAAATCTAAAGATTTGGAATAAAGAAGTTTTCGTAAAGATAAATAACATAAAATAAAAAAAAATTAGTGAACTTTCACAGTAAAAATAATGGATTGGATGCAAAAAGAAAGAAGAAAAAAAAAATATTCGCAATCGAAGTAAATCAATTTTCGTGAATGTAATGATCTGTACTTAACTTTTATTAATATCATTCACAAACTGATGTAAAAGGTGTTCGAACCCAATACTTCATGTTTATATATACTAGTCACAGTTACTATATCAATACTAACTCTTGAACATACATTTATTAATAATAATAATAAGTATAATATTAATAATAATATTAATATTAACAGTAATAATATTAACAATAATATTATTAATTACAAAGATGTCTTTTCCATTCACATATTTGAGAATACCGATAAGGAGAATCCTAGAAAGTTGTGAAGATGTGGAATACTATGATACTTAAAATTTAAAAGAGACTTAAAGGAAGACAACTATATCTTTCGTTGGTAGAGTTAGTATGATTAAATCTCTAATTACAACCTTACCTCACTTTTTCTTATCCCTTTTCAATGTTTAAAATTAATTTTTATGAAAATTTTAGAAAAACACGAACACAATTTCTATTGAAATGGGGTTTAGAAGAAAAGAAAATAGCATTAGTGAAATGATCAAAGATATGCAGACCAAATGAAGTAGGAGGATTATATATAAAGAAGGAAGTACAATTATTTAATGATTCACTTTTAGAAAAATTGAAGTGGTGATATGCAAGTAAAAATCAAGGATTGTGTAAAGATATATTAGAATCCGAATATGGAGATTTGAGAGAAATTAAAAAAGCTTGGTCAATCCAAAAGTACAAATCAATGCGGTGGAGGGACTTAAAGAAAATAATCGAATAAGGAAATAATCAATATTGATTTTACAATAATATAACCTAAAACCTAGGAAGAGGTACAAAAATTAATTTCTAGTAAGCTAGGTTGAACGAGGATGTACCTTATGCTAAAAGATGGAATGTACAAAAAATCAAATTTAAAGCAAGCTTTGGTTGGTATCAGAGATGGGGACTTGGCATATTAACATCTGGGAATGAAAAATGATTTAGAAAAGAGATTGGTTTGAGTGAGAACTAGTCTAGGTAGCTAGATTAATGCAAGAATTATAAGAAAATATTTTAATAATACAAGGTCAGTATATACAGGTTTGAAAGTTAGTGTGGCAAAATGGGTTGAAAACCTTGGCAAAAGGAGTGTTGGCCCTAATTTTTTTTTCACCTTTGTTTCTTCTAATTTTATTTTTTTTAAATTGTTATATATATATATATATATATATATATATATATTATTAAAAATATATTTAATCATATGACTATTTTTTATATTTTTAATTGATTAATTAATGTCTCTAATGAAATAAATTAAAATAATTATTATTTTTATATATTAAATTACTCCATTATAATCAATAATTAAAACTTGTAAGTATTAATAATTTAAATTGTAATACTATTACATAGTATAATATAAAAAATTAATCCTTTAAATTATTGTTTATTTTAATTAAAAGAAAACAGTTGAGTAAGCCTGTCGCGTCTTGACTTTATAACCTACCAATTTAGCATGTTAGATAAGATGAGACAAAGTGGACTGGCGGATTGAAAATAACAATCGTCAAATTTTAGTAAGCTAGCAAGCCAGCCCACTGGCCAAGACGTATTTGCCACCCTTAGAAAGAAGATGAGTCTAAAAGAATTTACAGTCAAATTTACATTTAAAGAAAAATATAAAACAATATCAAGGAAAAGAAATGATTTCTTTTATTTAATATGAAAGATAAAAGCAATTCTAAGTGCATTGCACTTGGTATGGAGGGAGTGATAGAATTGTGTAACAACTAAAAATAATCTTAAACATAGAAGTTATTAGTATCTATAATTTATATGGCATCTGTGCATCTTATGAAGATTTCATTAAACACTTATTTTTTAATGTTAGTAATATAATGTAACTTGAAACCTATTCAATAAATAGATATGATTAATAAAAATTCATCATAATCAAACTATGCAACATTTTTTTCATTTGTCTTCCTGGGTATAAATACTAAAGGTAATATGATTTGAAAAATTATGTGGATAATAATAAAGATGGTACCATTGTTTAGAGAAGGTAAACGGGGACAAAATAAATTTTAAGGCATGCACATTAAAAGCATGGACATAGATTAAACATTAAATATAAAAAACAACCTTCTCATACTTTGAATGACGTTTATGCAAAAAAAAAAAAAAAAAAACAAAAAAAAAAAAAAACATGCATTAAAAGTATAAGAAAAATTCTCTCAATTATAGCATACGAGAAACCTAAAAAAATGAGGTATAATTAGCATAGTGAACATGACAAACCAAAATTATAACATAATCACTATAAAAAAAAAACTAAAATTACCAACGAGACAAATCTATCAAAAACATCCAAAATTCATCGTATTTACCAACGGATTTCCGACAGAAACAAAATCCGTCAATAAATTGGTTATAGGTAAATTTATCGACAAATTTTTGAGTCTGTTAATAATTACAAACAGATTTATCCGTCGGTAAATCTGTCGATAAATCGACAAATATTAATTTTATTATAAAAATTAATATCCATGATTAGTGAAAGATTAAATCTATCGGTAAATCTGTTGATAATTAACAATGGATGATATTTTACCGACGGATAAAAGTCTGTCGATAAGGTTTCGTTGGTAATTTAGTTTTTTCTTATAGCGAATAAGACAATCTATTATTGCTATGACTAGTTTAGTGATGACATGTATAGGGCAAAAATATGGATGAGGGTAGAAGTGAGGTATGATGAATTACTTGTTAGTTTAGATAATATTCATGTTAACATGTATAACTATACATAAATTTTTGAAATGTTTGGTTAGACATGTATAACTATACAAAATTTTTTTGAATGGTATCAAGGCTAACTTGTTACGAATTTAGGAAATCTCAACAAGAATCAGTACAAACATTTTCAAAAAGACAAATGTGTAGCATACAGACTTATGGCATGGTTTGAGGGCTTATGGAAAACTGCAACAAATTATTTTACATAATCCAATGCTCTGCAGGGGAGGAAGAGTATGCAGTCAAACGACTATTGATGTTAGTTTGTGTGGTAATAACCAATATTTTAAGATTTTGTAGGTAATACACACAATTGAGACATGAGTTTCTACCAATTTATATTATCGTTGACGCTAACGTTTTGAGGTAGGTGTTTATCTTATGACTGATGATAATACTTTGAGTCAGGTCATGGAAAATGGATATAAACCTTTGTAGATATTTTGCTTGGTTGAATTGACAACTATTGGCATAGGGTGATTTAACCATGCCTTTGGAAATAAGGAACAATGGAAGAAAAGAAACAAAAAAGATATGGCATGAAGATAAATTCAAGTAAGCTAACAATAATCAAGGAATGGCTCATACAAGGCTACATTCTTTTTTTTTTTTCATCTTATACACCCTTTGAGGTTATCAACTTTAATACAATATTGCACTAAATATGAAAAAATTTCTGCTTTGAAATGACTGTCAAAATAGTTTCAATACTTGACAATAAAGAATCGTCCTATACAATTCATATTAGTTAATGTTAAAAGGCTTTATACTGTTATATTGTATTTTTGAAAGGAAGGCTACACTCCAAGAAAATGCCTGAATAGCTTTCAGTATGTTGCGTGGACCGAACGACCACACAAAAAATGTCGGCCAAAGCGAGGGTTGTTGGAATCAAAATCAAAACATCGGCTTGACCCATGCAACAATCGTCACAATATTTTTTTAAAAAAAAAAATTACATGGGCCTACCTAACGCAATTTAAAAAAAAAATAAAGTGGAGTATGTGGGCTCAGCCTATACTAAATGTTGCGTCGGCCTAGCCCACACAACCTTAAAAAAATGTTGTTTTTAATTGTCTTGGTTTTTGTGTAGTTGAAAAAAAATTAAAAATATAGTTGAAATTAAATTGAATTTAAAAAAAATAAAGTTTTAAAAATATAAAATGAAATAAGAGTATTATTATTAAATTAGTAAAATATAAAAATAATGGAAAATTGTAAGAAAAATAAGATAAGTGTAAGTTTGATAATAAAAGAATAAGTTCAAAGGTAATTATGAAATTTGTTGTTAAATAATTAGAAAAAATTATGAATTTAATTATATATATTAAATTTTTTTTAGTAATTTGTATTATAATTAATACAAAAGAAAAATTTGAAAATATTAAAAGAATTACAATAAGATCAAAGTAATGTAACAAATAAATAAGCGATGAAAACTTATTATGATTATTTATTAATAATTTGATGAAATAAATTAAAAATATTTGATAATAACTTTTGAAATTTAATTTAATAATAGTTTAATCATAAAATATAAATAAATGATAGTTGAATAATAAAATATAAATAAATGATAGTTGAAGCATAAAATATGATTGTTGAAGCATCAAATATAAGTGAATATAAGATATAACATGTTAAATGATACTTAATTTGTATTTTTTTAAAATACAATGTAATATATGTATTAGTTACTTATGATAATATGAATATGTATATTCTTCCAAATGTATGTTATGATATTTTTTCAAAAAAACAAATAAATAAGAGAAAGTATTCTAGTAATGCTCTAATGACTCTAGGTAAGTGATTGAGTTTTAGAATTTGGTAAGAAGAGGAAGATAAAGAGATAGTTAGTGCCTTAATTAATTTAATTTTAATTTAATTGAATTTGAAATGAAATCCAATGAAAGAAGCATGACTCTTCACGTGAAATGGGTGTAGAGCAACATAAGAGTTCATTTAAAATGGGTACAGAGTAGTAAAAGTGTCTTAATTAGCTACCATAACGCACTCTTCATTTTAAATAGGGTTAGAAAGGGGTGAACAAGCAAATCAGCAGGAAAAAACAATCATTTTTTAAATTTTAATTATGTTAATTTTAATTTGGTGATGTTACACTGACAATCTATATTTTAAAGTTCAGAATTTAATTGCATTCATTATGAATAAAATGGTTTCTACATATACATTCATTGAAGTAGGTGAACAATTTCATACAATTTTTTTTTATTTTAAAGTGAATTAAATTTGTAGATAGAAAATTATGTAAAAAAAATTGTTTAAAACTATATAAAATTTTTTTAGACTATGAATCAATTTATAAAAAATTGAAAGTAATTGCATTAGTATTCTGAGAACAATGAAAGAGAAAATACAACAATGATAATGATTGTTGTCCTTCATTAATTGTATGTATGTTATATATTATGTGTATTACATGTGATTATGTAAATATGTTTGATTATAGTAGGTAATTTTTATTATTATATGACATAGTTAATTATCATGATATATAAGATGTTGATGTTTTATAAAATAAGTCATTGTACCTAATTACTAATAGAAGCAATTCAAAGTAATTTTTTTTTTTATATTTACATAACATAGTTTAGTTAATTCTTCAATAAACAATATTTCTTAAACATATTATTTTTCATAAATAAATTAACATGGCAAACAAATAATTGATAATAAAAAATTTCCATTATACAAAAACCTCTTCAAACTAGTAACATTTTTTTTCAATTAGTAAAATTTGAATAATTCTTTTTCTAATATTCTTAACATTTTTTTATTTTATTTATAAACATTACATACATATTAAATAAGAATATTAATAATATGTTATAATAAGAAGAAAATAATTATAACTTTTAATAATTTAGACTCATTTATTTTGTTTGTTGTTACCATATTTACTGTTTGTTAATACTAACTAATAATATAATAATATAATTTATAAATAGTTAACTTTACTAAATATATTGAGAAAATTTTTAGTGTAACATATGAATTAAATAACAAATTATTTGACATTTGAGTATATATTTAGAAAATTGTATTGAAAAAATTATAGTAATTATTTTTATATATTACTATAGTTTCATTGTTTTATAATACAAAAAAACTTTATATAATACATTAATTTTATTATTTTTATTTATCGTAATATAAAAACTTTCTTAATCATGATATATGTTTTAATTTCTTTCTACACGCTAACATCAAAAATTTTAGACAATTTCAATTTTTTATAAAGAAAGAATTGGGCAGTATTCACTTTCAATGGAATGCGGGAAACTAACTTTAGCAAATATTGAGAGAAGCCCACACCCAACTTTTACTGGAACGGCCAAATGTTTACCTTATTAATGGAATGGCCAAATGTTTACAACAGTACTAAAGCACAACTCTGAAGCTTCGAAACACAACACAACACAACACAACACAATAAGCTCTAAAGCTCTGAAACTGCAATTTTACCGATTGAATTTGGTTCGAAAGAAGATTGGCGCTGATGAAACTGCAAGAAGGCTCGTTTGAGGTGTTATATTTTGGTTGGATTTTCGGTTTAGGGTTCATTTGAGGTGTGTTTGAATAATTTTTTGTGTTGAACATAGATTTGGGGGTTTAGGGTTTGTGGGGGCGGTGACGGGAGTGATTGGCGAGCTTGCTTTCGCTTGGGATCCTAATTAAGGTAAACAATTTTGTTGTAGTTGTGTATAATCTTTGCTAAATGTGTTTGCTGAATATTTGTTGAACTAAATTGTGTACATACACATGAAATTAGTGTGTTGATTTGCTTAATATTATACTTTACAGTGTATGTAGAAAACCATGTTTCATCTTCTTTTCTGCTTGAAAGAGTGTAAACTGACATGAACACCGATCATTATCAAGAATATTATGAGTATATTTAAATATAAATAAGCATATAAATATAAACTTAAAATATGTAGAAAATATTAGTTTTATTGATAGAAATATGTTTTATAAATTATGTTAATAAGTTTTTGCTTTCTTTTCTTTGTGAATCACTAGCTAGCTGTTTAAGAAATGGGGTAGCAACTAGGGTTTGGACCTGCGTGATTATGAAGATGGGGACGTTGTGACTAAGTTTGATTTCCTTTAATAGTTTATAATTTTGTTTGTGTGATGCGTCAAAGTTTGTAAATTTCCTTGTTGATGAGGTGTGGTTATAGCTTAACTTTTGGATTTGAAATACTTGCACCAACTATAATATATCGGGTTACAGTACACATCCTCTGCTATTATCACTTAAGAGAGTAGAACCAAAAGATGGAATTGATTAGTTGGATATGTGAAGAATGAATTGGTCAATTAGAATTAAATATCACAACAATACTTCAAATGAAACATTTATGTATATTTGAAAGAGGAAATTGTAGAAGGTAATTGGAATTCGAAATTTGTTGTAATAAAATATATTCTTTCTAATTTATACACTTTTTATATTCTTTTATCTTAGTTTTCTCAACTTGAATCAGGATCTTATATTTTCTCAATATTAATTAAGATGTTATAAGTTTTCAGTTAATTTATAAAAAATAATTCAAGTTTAATGAGTTTTTAGTTTTGTTAAAATTATGAAACACATTAATATGTTATTATTGTGGATTGTACGATTGATGATACATTTGTTTCAAGAGACTATTTATCATTTCTTTCTCATTTGTCTCTATTGCATATTCTGAGCTTTTAATCTCTTTATGATATATCATGTGTTGTGCTTATAAAGAAGAAAATATTGGAAACACAATTTATACATTTAATTGTTGTTTTATAAAAGTTATACTTTAAAAATAAATTTCATACAATTGGATAACATAGTTTGATAATATATTGACTATGTTGTTCATTTATACTAACATTAACATGGATGAGTTTCCATGGTATCGAACATTGGCCTCGTCCTATGTTATTTCCATTGGTGATTTTAAGATTGATATGTGGGACAACAAAAATTGCATACAATTTGTTAGTAATATCAATTTTATGATGAGCATGTAGAAGATGGATCGACTGTGGATGTATGACATGCTTGATCCTTCAAAGAGATTAAAGCAACGATTCATGGATGGAGGTTTTGAATTTGTGTCAACGACAATGGACCAACCTTCATATATAGAGGATGAAGGGATAAGGTGTTCATGTGTGAGATGTATTTGTCAAAAAAATTTTAAATCTTCTTATGTGAGGGCTCATCTGCTACAATATGGGTTTCAACCCAACTACCATGTATGGTTTATCATGGAGAAGATCTGCCAACTGATGATAGTATATGTTATGCATTCACCAATTATGAAAACATGAATTATGGTGCCAACTTTGGGTCAGTCACCAAAATGGTGTGCGATGCATACATGCAGGTAGTTGACATAACAACTCATTATGAAAATGTCAAAGTGAAGAGATGAATAGAGGAGAACACCCTAATGCAGAGGCGCAAAAGTTTTATGACATATTAGCATCTGCAAATGAACCTGTTTACGATGGAGCAACAGAGTTCCGACTATCGATAGCCATTAAGCTTTTGGCCTCTAGAACCAATTGGCATACCACAGAAAAAGGTTTAGATCATTTTATACAACTATTTCTTGATATTGCTCCAAGAAAAAATTCCATCCCGAAGAACTACTATGAGGCAAAAAAAGTTGTCTCAAGTTTCGGATTGAAGTTTGTGAAGATTGATTGTTGTCAGGGCGGTTGCATGTTATATTATAAAGATGATAGTGAATTAACTGAGTGCAAATTTTATGGTCTTCCAAGATATATGCCTGACAAGGGCCAGAACAAAAGATATAAAAAGGTGTCAGTTAAAAGAATGTTCTATTTGCCAATCATTCCAAGATTACAGAGACTATATGCTTCAATGGATTCAGCAAGGCAAATGAGATGGCACCATGAGAACAAACAGGATGATGACTTATTACGACATCCTAGTGATGGAAAAGCTTGGAAACATTTTGATAATGTATATCTCGATTTTGCAGCTAACCCACAACATATTAGATTGGGTTTATGTTCTGATGGTTTTACACCATATGTGTAAGCTTCAGCATCCCTATAATCTTATTGGCCGGTATTTCTGACTCCTTACAACCTACCCCCTAAAATGTGTATGACAAAGCTATACATGTTTCTAACCTGTCTAATACCAGGTCCGACTAATCCAACCAAGAAGATTGATGTGTACTTACAACCGTTCATTGATGACCTGTAACTATTGTGGATTGTGGAATGAAGGTGTCTTCACATATGACATCTCAACTAAAGAGAACTTTGTAATGCGAGCATGCTTAATGTGGACGATAAATGATTTTTCAGCATATGAGATGTTATTTGGGTGGGGAACTAAGGGCAAATTAGCTTGTCCATATTGTATGTAAGACATTAAAGCATTCCAATTGAAACATGGGGTAAAACTTCTTGGTTTGATTGTCATCGACAATTCTTGCCAACAAATCATCCTTTCAGAAAGAGTCAGAAGAGATTTCTCAAAAACAAAGTTGAAATGAATGGGCCACCTTATCTCATGAACGGAACACCTCAGAATATTTCCTTCAGCCTTTTTTGATTCAATGGAACACCTTATCATCCATCTTCCTATGGAGGCATTACTTGGTGGTCCGGTTCAATCGCTGGATGTATCCTTTTGAAAGGTAAATAGTTTGGTCATTTTAATTTCAAGCATTGAATGAAGTCTTATAATTTCGTCTGTCTCGTAGGTTAATGAGAGATGCAAAAAGATCGGTAGGTAATTTGGCACGTGTTGAAGGATCAATATGTACATTCTACCTATATCGAGAAATTACATATTTCTATTCTCATTATTTCAAAAGTGTTAGTTTATTGGGCAATACAACTTTCAAAGATGTTCCTCGACGGAATTTAGATAACGAAGTGCAGTACACATTGTCAATTTTGAACAGATGTGGATGTCCAAGTGGATCGAGCAAAGATCATTGGCTGACAGACAAAGAATATCGGTCTACCCATGTTCACATTCTCATTAACTACAACGAGGATAAACCCATACTTGAGTAAGTTTAACTCACCCACCAAAATTTTAAGTAAACTGTCATAGACTATGAACTTTACTGATTGCTTTATATAAAATTTTTCAAGATTGTTCTTACAAGTAAACTCCATCAATGATGAAGATGCGTAGACATTTATACATAACAATTTTCCTTAATGGTTCAAGCGATATGTAATCGTCATTGTTTTTATCCCATAAAAAAATCTAATATTATCGCATGACTATCACATAGGTTCATGACGAAAGGAATGACATAACCGATTAAAACTTGAAGGCGCTCGCTTGGAGACCTAATTCAAATGCCACATCATGGAATATATATTTCGTTAATGGTTATAAGTTTCATACAAACACATGGAATCATGGTAAAAAGACAATAAACAATGGATTGTATGTCAAAGGTGTCACAGACGAAGGTGAAGATGACTTTTACGGCATAATTCACCATATTTATGAATTTGACTATCTTGGCCACAGTAAAAAGATCTCCCTTTTCTATTGTGAATGGTTTGATACTATAATCAATGTTGGGACAAATTTCATTCACAAGATAATATTGTTGAAGTGAAGTTAAATGGAAAATATGTTTTGTACCATTTATTCTTCCACAAAAAGCAAGACAAGCCTATTTTGTCAATTACCCAAACATATGTAAAAACCTTCATAGTGGTGCGTGAAAATCAAACAAAACCCCGAGCCCATGTCCAAATTGACAACGTCGAAGATGAATTGTCATATCAAGCTGATGAGTCGCCTACTGTCTTACCAGTTCTCACAATTGAACTGGTACAAGGTCTAGCTGAAACGAAAATTCTTGAAGTACTTGATGATGACCCCATTGAACCAGTTGATGATGATACAAATGAAGATATTGACAATAGTGACGAACAACATCCATATTAAGAGTACAACAACATCTAACATATACTATGGTTAGGACTAGAGGCAAAGATGGTTCTATTGTTAGACATGTCCAGCCTAGACGTGGAGCTTCCACATCTAGGGATGGCCAACTTGCTATAGACCTCGGACATATTCCTTATTTTGGGCTATCAGCATGATCTAATGGTGGAAGCCCTCACGGTACATCACATTCCTCGTCCCCGTCTTCATCTATCCCATCTTTGTCCCCCCATTCATCTACTCCCTCCTTCTCTCCCCACTCATCTACTCCATCCTTGTCCCCTCACTTATCTACTCTATCTTCAGCGAGTCTGTCATCCAGCCCCTACACATATATTCCATCTTCACTTCACCCCCCCGGTACTTAACCACCATATTTTGCACCTCAGCCTCTATTATACGCTAGTACAACTCACCAGGGTGTCATACTTATTATCTAGCTAGCCCCTCCTAGTCTGTTCTAGCTTGCCATCAAAGTTGGACTGCACCACTCCACCCCACCTCAACTCCCTTTATACAGTCCACTACTCATCCTTTTGTACACTCTACTATCCCTCCTTTTGTACAACACACCCCTTCTTCGTTTACACACCCCACCGCTGCCCCCTTCGTGTAGCCCACCCCTCCTCCCTTCGTGCAGTCCACTCCTCCTTTCACACAGGTCAACCCTGATCCTATAGTTGACCCCACACCTAGTTGCTCTGCCCATGCTAGTCTCAGTGCAGCCACTAGGTGATGGTGACCATGCCACAACTGCTCCTTCTCATCATGAGATGCCTTTTGATGAGGTTCGACGTGATCTTAGTGGAAGGGTCATCATCCAGCCTCTAAGTAAAGGATATGTAATAATATTTACATTTAATTTCATGCTTTGTAAATTAAATGCTTAAAAAAATGTTTATTTGTATGTTTTTAGCTGGACACCAAATCATTATGCTATTGAGACTATTGGGCATTGCATCAGGTCATCATTTATAGGACCCTCCCATCATTATGATGCCATGACTGAGGAGGATCAACTTAAATGGTGGACTGACTTTAAGGTAATTTAATTTAAACATCAAATAACACTATAATGAAATAATTGTCATTAACATTGTATTAACTTTTGTTTATAACTGTTTTATAGAGTAGATTGACTTAGGCTCCTCAGGATGAGTGGCAGATCAGGAAGATCTATGAGTCCAAAGTTAGAAAAAGGCTTTCTAACATTTTGACAAAGGCAAGGGCACGTGGCTCACGACCTACATGGATGGGTGAGGAAGCATGGGGTGGACTTTTGAGCTATTAGGATACTTAAAAGTTCAAAGAAAAATCATCTCAAAATAAAATTAATCGGTCTTCAGGTCAAGGTGGAGCGCTGCAATTGTCTGGGCGTAAATCACACTTGGACATTGCATTAGGTCTGATAAGTATTATTTCGCTAACTTTTTAGTGTAATCAAATTTTTTTTCTAACAAATATTGTTTCTAATTATAAAAGTTTTGCAGGAACGCAAATATGGATGCCCAGTTGAGCCTGATGAACTATTTATGACCACTCACACCAACTAGAAGGGTGAATGGGTTGATACTTGCTCACGCAAGACCTATGTAAGTTTATTCTTACAATTTTTTCCATATTACCTATAACTTTGTTTTTGTAATTTGTAACGTTTAAATGTTCAAATGATTGTGTAGGAAAACTACCAACAGCGCTTGAGGGCCATACAATCAGAAAGTTCATCATTTGCCTAAATAGATGCAACAAGCAAGCTTCAGGCTTGGAAGGAAGTTGCTAGAGGGAAGAGTAGAGGTCGAGTTTATGGCACTGCAGACTTGGCTGCTAACTACCACCAAGGAGTGTCCTCCCTCACTCAGCCCTCGTCCTTTGCTTATGTAGGTAACTTTTTGGTTCAGATTGAAAGAGAAGAAGAAATGGCTCGCGAAATTGTACAAGCAAAGGAACAAGCAAGGAAGGCAGAGGAACAAGCAAAGACGGCAATGGAACAATATGTTACGACAAACACAAAGCTTTACCAGATGGAAGAGGACCTGAGGATGGTAAAGGAGCAGCTTGCTGCAATGATGGACTGACAACGTAGCGATGCTTCCACTAGTACAAGTCAGGTCCACCCCCATTATACCAAAGACGATGACCACCACCCCCTCTCTTGACCTTCACACCCACAATATGTGAGTTTCATTACCATAAAATATTTTCTTACTTATATTAAATTCTAATTTTTCAATAATTATTATTGAAATAATTTTTATTCTTATGACAGGTTCTTTCCAACACTTGATTTGAAGAAGATTTTTTCTCTTATGATATATTTCGTTTTACGTTTTTATGTTTATTGTTTTAAGTTTTAGTTGAACTGGATTGTAAAAATTAATATTTTAAAACATTGTAGTAGGTTATAATTTCATTCTAATTACATATATATATATATATATATATATATATATATATTTATGAATGCTAGGATTTTTCTGATTTTCAGGATTGGGTTAGTTGATTTATTTTTCTGTATTTTTTTTATCTAGTTTGTAATTACGTTGGCCATTGTGTCGGCCTAGTCCACGCCACGTCTGCGCTAGCATGCATCGATCTAGCTCAAGCAAGCACGTTAGCGACGGCTTGGGCCCCATAATTGCCTTCACCTTTTACGACGACTTAGCCCACGCTAACGTGTTTGAGTGGGCTTAGCCAACGCTACCTCCCACACACTAAGCGTGTGTTTGAACATAATCTTATAAAATAGTGACGGTTTTGCGACGATTTGGCCATTGTATTTTGTGTCCAATTTTTGGCTGATGCAAATTTTAGGTTGCTTCTAAAGTTTTAGCGTTCGTTATGAAGCTGCCGCTTGACCAACACATAAGCGTCAATTTTTATGTTTTTGCGAGAGTTTTTGGCCCACACTATAATCTCTATTTTTTTTTAGTGCTAAAATTTTATAATCAAATTATTTTTATGGTTTATGTTGTGGATAAGGGAGAAGGCTATGGAATGGTTGATATTTTTATTTTTCTCTGTATAGATACTTTAGATTTTGTATACGAATTCCAGCAGCTTCATTTATTTATATATTTTTATTGCTAATAAAAAATGATGTCTACATTGATTCAATTTCTAGAATACCTTATGAATCTTTTTTAAAAAATTCAACAAATTAACACTATTTACTTTTATTTGTTTTCATATTCTTAGAAAGTCTAAACCTAATAAATATAAGAAAGAAAGAAAAAAAAACACATTATCAGACTGAAAACACAGCTATTACACATCTCATTCTTAAGAATATAAAATACCTTTTTCACATGAATTATGTCAAACACATAACATCCTAAAAGTTTTCTCGATTTATAATGTGTCAAAGAGAAGGTACCTCACTTAGTAAAATATGAAAGCAGATAATATTTTAAAGGAAAATGATATTTTGACACTGTATTTTCTCTTACTTCCGTTTGACACTCCGACGTGGCATGTGCTGTCCCGCTTGACAATGAAAGAGAAAATGCAGTTCTTTTTGGCATTCCACCCCTGAGACACATGTGTGTGTTCCAAAATTACAAACAGCGAACCACTTATTTGAACTGAGCTAACCACTTAGTGTTTGCATCCCTCAAACACGTGTGTGTTTCAAAACTACACACAGTGAACCACTTATTTGAACTGAGCTAACCACTTAGACCTTCCACTCCTGAGGCACATGTGTGTGTTCCAAAACTACACACAGCGAACCACTTAGGTGAACTGAGCTAACCACTTAGACATTCCACCCCTGAGACACATGTGTGTGTTCCAAAATTACACACAGCGAACCACTTATTTGAACTGAGCTAACCACTTAGTGTTTTCACCCCTCAGACACGTGTGTGCTCCAAAACTACACACAGCTAACCACTTATTTGAACTAAGCTAACCACTTAGACATTCCACCCTTGAAACACATGTGTGTGTTCCAAAATTACACACAGCGAACCACTTATTTGAACTGAGCTAACCACTTGGTGTTTTCACCCCTTAGACACGTGTGTGTTCCAAAACTACACACAGCGAACCACTTATTTGAATTGAGCTAACCACTTAGACCTTCCACTCCTGAGACACATGTGTGTTCCAAAACTACACATAGCGAACCACTTAGGTGAACTGAGCTAACCACTTAGACCTACCACCCCTAAGACACATGTGTGTGTTCCAAAATTACACACAGCGAACCACTTATTTGAACTGAGCTAACCACTTAGACATTCCACCCATGAGACACATGTGTGTGTTCCAAAACTACACACAACGAACCACTTAGGTGAACTGAGCTAACCACTTAGACCTACCACCCCTAAGACACATGTGTGTATTCCAAAATTACACATAGCGAACTACTTATTTGAACTGAGCTAACCACTTAGACATTCCACCCCTGAAACACTTGTGTGTGTTTCAAAATTACACATAGCGAATCACTTATTTGAACTGAGCTAACCACTTAATGTTTTCACCCCTCAGACATGTGTGTGTTCCAAAACTACACATAGCGAACCACTTATTTGAACTGAGCTAACCACTTAGACCTTCCACTCCTGAGACACATGTGTGTGTTCCAAAACTACACACAGTGAACCACTTAGGTGAACTGAGCTAACTACTTAGACCTATCACCCCTGAGACACATTAGTGTGTTCCAAAATTACACACAGCGAACCACTTATTTGAACTGAGCTAACCACTTAGACATTTCACCCCTAAGACACATGTGTTCTAAAACAACTATGTTTTCTCTTTCATTGTTATGTGAGACAGCACATGCCACGTCGGAGTGTCAAAACAGAAGTAAGAGAAAATACGATGTCAAAGTATCATTTTCCTATTTTAAAGTGAGAACTTTTCCGTACACTTTGTAGGGGGAACCATGCTCCCACATAATCTACAATGGACAAGATTTCTTGAAGAAAATAAATCATGTTTTCAAACAATAGAGAATCTATTCGTACTGATAAAAAGGAAATCATGATCCACATTGTTACAGCTTATTGGGTGGAAGAAATCTATTCGTACTGATAAAAAGGAAATCATGATCCACATTGTTACAGCTTATTGGGTGGAAGAACTTCACATTAATCAGCATTAGCAATGGCAGATCATCAATGGTGAAAAACTGGTCATACCTATAAAGACGCACAAAAGTCATACTTTCGAATAAACCTTTATGCTAATAATCGAGTAGTACCCGAAGGTTGCATGAGTTCCATTTCAAAAGTACAAGTTCTGATTTAAAAGTTAACAATTTTATTGCCAATGGTCCAAGTTATAATAAATTCTAAAAAATTAAGGTGAGTTCCCTTATAAATTCAAATATGAATCGATAATCTTACGTTAAATAAAAATAAAAAAGTTAAATGAAATGAAAAAGAAAAAAAATCACAAACACATAATTTTAAAGTTTTAGAATATTTTTTTTTTCATCCGAAAAATTTGATGTTTTTGATGAATTTTGAAAATTTTGTTAAAGTTTAGAAGTTGAAGAATTGTCAAAAAACGATAAATTTTGAATAATTTATGGATAAAGATATTAATATTTTTAAAAGAAGAAATTTATTTTTCAAGTTTTTAACTAAAATTTATTTGTTTTTAATTATTAAAACAAGGTTTAAAATAATTATGCTCTTAATTTTTTTTGGCAAGTGTCAATAATTTGTGTCTACCTACTTTGAGATTGCAAATATGTGTGTGAATAGACTAGTAGAAGCCTAGTACTGGATATGAGTATATCTGACCTGTTATGAAAAAAAAATTAAGATTTAGTTTAACCTATTAATTAACCTGTCAGAGACTTTCTTTTTTTCTTTTTTTTTTAACCTTTTTAAACGTTCCATAACCTATTCAATTATTTAATTGCGTCTTTTTTATATTACATGCAAATAGACTAAGAAACCAAATTTTAAATATTCAACAAGATAAAAAAATCAATAAAGTTCCTTAATAAATAATAACATTTTTGTGTTAAATGATAATTTATTTATGATATGAAATTTTAATTTATAAAACTATTAGATATAAAATATAAAATTTATTATTTTTATTATATTTAAATTAACAAACAGGATTCAGGCCTTGTCGAGCAGTTTGACCTATTCCGTCCCTCTAATTGCTAGGAATATTGTTAGTAAAAGTGTTATAAGAGTAATCATAGAAACAAGAAAACACAAATATAAATATTGAAAGAAAATATTATACTTTTAAATTTTAATTTGTTCACACTTCATTATTAATTTAAACTATATTTTCAATGATTTTTAATTATTTTGTATTTTCTTAATGGAATTTTTTTTAAATCAAATTAATATAAGTAAGTGACATTAACTCATTTTCTTAATCACTACAAAAATCTGTTAAAACAATCGAAATGTTTTGAGACCTGTCCTTGTTTTCCGAGAGATCCATATTACATATTCTGAAACAAGTTAAAACTTCAATTATAGGTTTTAATTAACTTTAAATAATCCACATTATGAATACAATAGTTGGAATGACTTTGGTAGTTGTTATAAAAGTCACTAAAAGTTTATATTTAAATAGTTTAAAAAAATTGCTATTGGCACAAAGAATCTTTCTTGCCCCCACACAATGATACAACTACCTTCAATATATGAATCTAAAGTCTGTCTATTCTCCCAAAATATCGAGATCGAGCTCTACAATGACAGTAGAATGACACTTAAGTCTTGCTAATTGTCCTATACATATATTGTCTTGGTTTGTCTTATTTGCAGTTTTGATCTCCAAAACTCTGCACTTGTACATTCCCCAGTATATTGGCCTTGACAAACTTCATTTGAAAGAGTGAAGTTTCATAAAGTACATTAGTTCTTGATAATCTCATATTTCCTCAACGACGGTAGAAGTAAATAACCAAGTTCAGTCTCCATATATACTTCATGATCTTCTAAGTCATATGATCATTGTTATCTTCATGATCATCCAAGTCATATGTTCATTATTATCTTCATGATCTTCCAAGTCATATGATAACTGTTATCCTCAATTCAACATGTTTATTACTATTTTGATACGATACTAAGAAAAGAGTAAAAGAGTTAATTAAGAAAATTGAAATTTCAAATTATTTTTTGTCAATTTTTGTTATAAGGGTGAGTCTCATGGAATCTTAGATTATTTGAGAACCAATTCTTAGAGGATAGTTATTTTTTCCTAACAAAAAATATTGTCCAATGTAACAAATTGATAGGTTATATTTTTTAGATGAAATCTCTAAACCATTTGGCTTTGATATTTTCTTGATAGGCTTGATGGTCCTGACCTACTATCAATTGCCTCCATCTATGGATAAACCTTGTTCTCAAGGTTTGTAGTTGTGACAATGGGAAAATTTGGGTGTTGTGGGTCAATGATTGTTGGGCTAGAAATTAATGTTTACGTGTGTATGTTTTGGACCGTGGGAGAGTTTTGGGAGAGTTATGAGGGAATGAGTTTTGATGTCCATTAGGGATGGCCCATACAGGTTGGGTGTTGAGTGAGATTGGGACCTAATTTGTGAAACTTTCTAGAGTGTGAAGGTAGATGTGATATGGTTTAAAGTTGAAAAGTTTGATTTGACAGTGTGTGTGAGTTACGAGGAGTACACGATTTTAGAGTGTGAGTGGATGTTGTGGGTGGTGAGGTTAGAAGAGGGATATGAATCGTTGATGTTATACACATGGTAGCAGATGCAGAAGGAGCATGTGAAGTAGGTAAGTTTGTGTTTAATGATAGTTATAAAGTGGTTGAAGTACTTAGTTCAAAGTTTGGGAAAATGGTGGGTAGTAAATGTGTTGTGTGAGAAGGGGAGTCTTGCTCTTGAGAGTGGTAGAAGGTGAACGGTGGTTTTAGGCCATGGTAAGGTTTTAGGAGGGAAATGTGAAAAATAGGGTGGATTTGGGAAGAAGGTGACAGGGCCAGTTCGTAAGCAACTTCACCTATGCAGCGTTCCATGGGATATGGTCTGAAAAATTTGTGTGAGAGTTTTTCTGTGGGGTCTTGAAGTGAGAGTTGTTTGGTGGTGTGCATGATGATGGAGGAGAACCTAGACGTCGACGTTGAAGTGGTGTTGGTGATGTGATATGTTCATTATGTGCATCATTCGTTGTTGAATTTTCTTGAGAGTTGCCTTCAACTGGTGGAGCATTTGTATTCATTCTTGTAACGCGGTGTCTAGACTCTATTATGGTGCCTGAAATGTAATTTAGTATAACAGGTGGAGGTCATTCATAAGGAGCTTGAAAATGGGTCATTTTGATGGCCAGATGGTAGGACGAGTTTTACCAAAACTCTGCGAGGTGTAAGTACCTGTACTAATTTCTTAGGTTGTCATTGGTAAAACATATAAGGTAAATCTCTAAACCTCTGTTGATGACTTTTAGTTGACCATTTCTTTATGGGTGATAGGTTGTGCTCAATTTTAATTGTGTGCCTTGTAGGTGAAAAAGTTCTTTCCAGAAACGACTAAGGAACAAAGGGTCATGATCATAGATAATGGACTTCAAAACACTATGTAACTTCTAAATCTCAATAGAAAATTAGTTAGTTAAATGAGTGGCATTGAAGAAGGTAGGAAGGGCAATGAAGTGGGCAGACTTGGATAATCTATCACAGGCTAACCATATGACTGTGACCAAATGATGAAGGTAAATGTGGGATAAAATATATGGTTAATTCTTCCCAAAGTTTTGTTGGGCGGGTATGGGTTGGAGTAGGCATAATGGTTTCTGATTAATGGTTTATTTTGTTGGCAAGGGAGGCGCTCCTTGATGTATGCCTTGGTGTAACGATACATGCTCAAACGGAAGAATGAAGAGGCGAGACAAGCCATTGTCGCCTTAAGGCCAGAGTGCCCCGCAATAGGTGTGGTGAGGAATTCATGTAAAATTTTAAACAAAACGTACTAGTGGATGGCAAAAAGAGACGATCACAATGGTGAAGAAGACCACGGATGAAACTATATTCAGAGTTAGGTAAAGAGATTAAGTGTTGTACTTCATTTTGATCTGGTTCTGACTTGTAGTAGTTGTGCAATTCCATAAGGATGTCTAGAATTGTAGAAGAGATGGCTAAGAAGGTGGATGGTGATGGCCGGGAAAGGAAATCAGTAGGTTGGTTGTGGTGTCCTGGTTTGTAGATGATGTCAAAACTTTACCCCAATAGTTTGGTGACCCACTTTTGTTGTTATGGAGTATGTATGCATTGGTAAGTAATCCTTAAGACTCTGTTGATCCATGATGATTTTGAAATGAGTACCTATCAGGTAATGATGCCATTTTTTTTCTACTTCTGTTACAGTAAGCATTTCTCTCACATAGATGGAACTGACCTGCATTTTGGAGTAAAACTTCTTGCTAAAGAAGGCAATAGGATGACCATCTTGAGACAGAATTGCACCAATGGTTGTTCCTGAAGCATCAGTTTCCACTACAAATGATAGAAAGAAGTTGGACAAAATCAAGATTGGGGTTGTAGTCAGGGTGTGTTTTAATTTTGTAAAGGCCACTTGAGCCTTTATATCCCATGTAAATGTTAATATCTTAGTAAATCTGAGAGTGGTGAGGCAAGAGTCTTATATCCTCGAACGAACTTCCGATAAAATCTAGTGATCTCAAAAAATGATCGCGTGGTGGTAAGGGATGTTGGACTTGGCCATGTAAGAATGACTTTTATCTTATCAAGATCAGGATAATTGTGCCAACCTAAATAATATGGCCAAAGTAAGAAACATTAGTAGTTACAAAAACACATTTAGATTCTTGAACAAAGAATTATGGGCTTTTAGCAATTATAGAATTGGTGGTCTGGTGTTGGGTGTGTTTTGACATAAACTTGTTGTAAATTAGTATGCAACCAAAGAAAACTAGGACGAATTTGTATAGATGTAGTCTTAGCAAATCATTGAAGGTTGTTCAAAATGTAGATGGAGCATTAGAAAGTCCAAATGGCATAACTAGAAACTCATAGTGCCCATCAAAAGTTTTAAAAGTCATTTTATGACAATCCTCAGGTCTACCATTATATAGTGGTACCCAAATCTTAAATCCAACTTTGTAAACACTATAATTGTAGTTAGCTCATCTAAAGGTTCATCAATGGTTGGGATGAGAAATCTATCTTTGATTGTGATTGTGTTTAAGGCTTGATAATTGACACAAAAGCGCCATGTTCCATCTTTCTTCTTTATCAAAATGACAAGTGAAGAGAAAGGGTTGGTGCTAGGGCATATGATGTCTTCATTTAGCATATCATGAATGAGTGAGGTCATAATTTTTTTGTGAGCGAGGGGATAACAGTATGGTTTTGTATTGAGTGGAGAAGATTATAGAATGAGAGGAATATGATGATTGTGTGGTTGATCAGGTGATAGTCCATGAGAGAGGGGAAAAATGAGTGGTATGATTTAAGAAGTGTTGAAATATGGGGATGGACATTTTGGGTGATGAGGGAGTAGGGAGAGGGATATGTTGAAAAATGAGAAGGTAAAGAGAGGCAATGACATCAATATGTAAAAGGTGGAAAATATGAGTGTAAGAGACATGGTTGGGTGAAGGTTTAGTTGTACCGTGTAAGGTGATAGGAGAACCATTGTGGGTTAAGGAAAGTTGAGGGGTAGAAAAATCAGCTTGCAAAAGGCCTAAAGAGTGTAACCAATCCATGCCTAGAACAATATCAACTCCTTCAATAAAAAGGAGGTAAAAAGGAATAATGAATGAGCATTTTTGGATGGAAGCAAGAACAATAGGGCAAATGGAAGAGCAACGGATTCATTCTTCATTACCAACCATGACTGAAAAGGGTGTAATAGGAATGGTGCAAAGTTGCAGATGAAGGGTAAGTTGCGGTTGTAATATGTTATGTGAACTGCTAGTATCTATTAAGATAATGATGGGAAGGTTAGCTATATGACCTTCAAATTTGAAGGTGTGAGCTGAGGGAATGCCAAATAAAGCTTGGAGAGGACATGAGTGAGACCATTTGGGTTAGGGTCAGGGTTGTTATAAGAGGAACAATCTATGGGGTATTCGAAAAAAGGGTCTTTGCTTAACAAAAGTAGAATGATGGGTGGTACATTTGTGGCCAGGAAAAAAAATTCATCATAATTGTAACATAAACCAACGGACCTACGATCCTGAAGTTGGGCTGAGGTGAGTTTTCTGGTAGGGAGGGAGTTTGGAGACATTGGTCTTTGAGGGGTGTGGAAAGGGAGTCGTGGACAAGGCAAGAGATTTTGGGATGTTTGAGGCAGGGAATGTGAGTTGCGTGTGTAACATCTCGAATCATTGATTTTGGATTCCAACAATTTGGTTAAGCCCAAGGTTTGGTTGAAGTTAGTTGAAGCACAACCATTTCCCTACGAATTTCTGGGATGAAGCCAAAAATGGTGGCTTTGGAAGGCATGGAGTAGGGACAATGAAAGCACCAAATTGATATGATGCTAAGAAAGGAATAACAGAACTAATTAAGAAAACTGAAATTCAAATATTTCTCTCAGTCAATTCTTGTTACAAGGATGGGTTTTATAGGATCTTAGATTATTTGAGAGCTAATCCTTGGTAGACAACTATTTTTTTTCCTAAGAAAACTCTAGTGTAACAGATTGACAATTAATATTCTCTAGATGAAATCCCTAAACCATTTGTGCTTTGATATTTTTCTAATGTGCCTTGATGGTCCTGGCCTACTATCATAACCTCAATCGAAACTTCTCCGCTTCATTAACATAGATAATTCTAGGAAAATAGTCCTTTGTTTTTCTTACTTTGTTAAATGACTTGCTTGTATCTACAAAATGTAGACAAAATTTTCTTCCCTTTAAAATCTCATAGTTTTATCCTTTATTGTCACCTGTTTCTAGTCATGTTCACTTCCAATTATTCATTGAATATAGAAATTGTTTATTGTATTCATATTCTGTGATTAATCTTTTACTTAGAACCTCTGTCAATACCCGATTTTGTCCGGATAAAAAAAATATATACTTGTTTTTTTAAATAATTTATTTAATTTTGTGGGTGTTTTAATCAAAATAAAATAAATAAATAAATTTGTTTTTGATTGAAATTTATTGTTAGGAAAAATTAAAGAGTATTTAAAATAATTAAGGATTAAGTCCTTTTAAAAATAGAATAAAAATGCTTGCCACGTGGCAAGCTAGGAGTGGAGAGTTTTTGCCTGTCACGTGACAAGCTAGGAATGGAGAGGATTTTGGAAATGAGTGGGCACATGGAAGAGCGAAAACAGAATTGGAGTGAGCACATGGAAAAAAGGAAAAAAATAGAATTATATAAGCACGTGGGGGAAGAGGCGGGAGCAGAAAAAGAGGGGGATATCACTGGGCAAAGCGGGGAGAAAAGCGAGAGCAAGAAGGATTTTCCGAAAATTAAGAGGAGAAGAGAATTGGAGGAGGTGAAAGCAAAAATAATTGGGAAGCGAGAGACGAGTAGAGACCTCCATTTTGCCTTCAGCAGGTATCCATTTTATCATTAAATCACTCTGTTGGAACTGCAACATCTTATTATGGTCCTTCATTTTAATATCTTCTGTGCTGTGTATGAATCCAGATTTGATTCTGAATAATGTTATGATTGGGCAATTACTGTTTGTGAGCAATTTATTAAATTCGATGTTCGTGAAATATACCACAATCACTGGTAATTTCACTGCTATGTTTGAACGTTCGTTGCTTTTTTTTTTTTTTTGCACCAAACACTATCAACTATTCATGCTACAACATTCCCAGTACCTAAAAAATAACAAGTACCATGCTACTGTTGTCCTCCAACCTTGCTCACGAGTATCTCTCCATTGCACTTCCACTTCAGCCCTCCAACCTTGCTCACGAGTATCTCTCCATTGCACTTCCACTTCAGCATCAGCCCCAACTTCTACAACTTACTACTGTTTGCTTCCTCACAACCCACAACTAACTTCCTCCAACGCATTCCTCACAACCCATAACTAACTTCCTCCATGATACCTTCCATCTCCAGCCACCTTTCTCCCTCAACGCCTTAGACCAACTAGGCTACCTTGATTTTGTTGTTACATTCTTCTAAAATAGATTCAAATGCCTATTTCGCAAGCCATTAAACTGTTCCCTGCACCCCCACATATTCTAACTTACACCTCCAGACTTTTGGAAATTCCTGAAATGCCCTCGCCACTAGCTGGTTTGGGCCTGCTACCTGCACCTCCATTAATCAGAATTCACACCTACAAGTATTTGAAAGTCCTAAAATACCCCTGAAGCTATTTAGGTTGAATCTGCTTCTTGCACCTCCATATTTCTAGATCTGCACCATATCTCTCCCTAATTCTTAAAATACCCTTAATTTAATTGATTTTTTTTTAATCTTTTAACATTGGATTATTATTATTTTTTTTTTTAAAGTCTATTTTTCATAAAATTTTTGTTTTAATAAATCCTAAATGACCATTCGCCTCATGTGGAATTCTTATTTTTTATAATAATAATAATAATAAATATCAATTCGTGATTTAAGTTCTAAATGACCACACGCGTCATACGGAATTTAGTTTAAGGAGTTTCAATTTTCGTTTGGGATTATCAAAAGACCGAACACGTCTATGATATGCCAAAATGAAATTAAATTTTCAAACTAATAAATATATAATAATAAAAAATAAATAAAAATGTCATATTTCTCAACATAACTCAAATTTGGTAGAACTACGTATTCCCTGATTCTTCACCCGTTAAGGATGTTGATACGTAGGAGCAGGGTCAATCATTGTCGGGTCCTTTAATTTAAAAATTATTATTTTGTTTTTAATTGTTTTTTTTATATATATTATATTTTTGGGAAAAATAAATATTCTAAAAACCGCATTTGATTTTGATTATTTAATTAAAGGTACTGTCTTAAGACAGGCGCTGTGGGGTGCTAATACCTTCCTCACGCGTAACCGACTCCCGAATTCATTTCTAGTTCGCAGACTTATTCCTTATTCTTTTCTTAGTTTTTCCATAGTTTTTCATAAAAAATTATGGTGGCGACTCCATTTCTTTCTTTTCATTTGTTTTTATTTGGACCGCCATATCCGTCGTGATTTTAAGGTCGCAACAACCTCTCTTATAGATCTAAATCTGAGATAACTGCATTCCAATACCCTACATATCTGCGAAATTTTCAGTATGTTGGTGTTCTTCTATGAATTATGTTAATTGTTCCATAACTTCTACCTCACACACTTATTTTCAATTTTCTGACGTTGATTTTATGCATTGGACTAGACACAGACACCGATATGAATATGAAATTTCGCTTTGGGACTTTTATTTGTTATCTCGTATCATGTATTAACTTGAGCTAGACAAAATAAATCTCTTCTACATCTACCTTATCCTTCCTAAATATGATATTAATTGTTTCTTTGCTTCCATATGTTCCTTACATGGCTACCCAAACACATCTCCTAATCCCATTTTCTTCGGAGTTCAATTCATGTAATATAATTATTGGAAGTGTTATGTGTTGTGCTAATACCAAGCCACTTGTTACACATACCTGACAATCTCTTTCAAACACTAAATGTAAAAAAAGATGATTGGTTGTTTCTTCATTTATTTCACACATGATACATAACCTATTTCCTGTCTCTGCCCCTCTTTTCTACGAGTTATCTTTTGTAGCTACATTGTTAAGCATCACTTTCCAAGAAAAATGTTAATGTTGATGGAAGTACATATGATTCCCATAGTATATTATACATCTTCGCATCTTCCCCTTTGATTCCATTATAAAAATTCTTATATACAAACTCTAATTTGTATACTTATAAATCACTTTTCCTCCATGACAATTTATCCACTGCTTGCCTATTTAAAGTATAATTGGCTAGCTCTTGTGCTAGTGTATTTACTTGGGTTCTCTCCAATTCAAATCACTCCCTCTTCCATTTTATCTTTCACTCTCATGTATTTCCATTTCAAGTACCCATCTCACCAGTTTTAACCTCCTTATTAATGAGTTTACATATAGTATAGAATATTTGTTTATGAGGGTTGTATCTCCTAGCCATTTGTCATCCCAAAATATCATCCTATCACCTATTCCAATTCTCTAATAGAGATTCCTCTCGAACCAGTTTTGTTGTACTTACTCCTGACAAGCCTTGTGATGTCTCTCCACCAACACGATTCATGTCTAGCCTTTTTCTTGTTATTTGGGGACCTGCACTTCTCATACTTGGATTCTAGAACATCTTTCCATAAAACTTGGTTTTCATTTCCTAGCCTCCACTTCTGGTTTCCTAACAAAGCCATATTGGAAAGCTTTAAGTCTCTCACTCCTAGACATCCTTCCTCCTTAGGTATGCATATATTATCCCACTTAACCTATGCAATCTTTCTTACTTCATGATTTCAGCCTCAGAAAAAAATTGAGATGCAGTGTGCAAAAATTATGTATTTTCCTTTCCATATGACCAATCTTCTTTTAACATTTTGTATCACCCATTACTGAAATAAAGATCTTCTCAAGTTTTCTCCTATTGATATTCTCGAATATATAAATGGTACCATCATAATAGAACAATTTAAGATAATTTTAAATCTCTTTAAAGTGCTATCCAAACCTCCTATCCTTCCTGTTGTGAAAATTAATTTCAACACCTGAAGCTATTTCAAAATATCTAAGAATGCTTTTCAATAATAAAATGTTATGTATTGTGACTTGATAAAAAAGAAGTGTATCATTTGCAAATTCTAACATATTTACCTCAAATTATTCTTCTAACATTTCCTTTTTTTCAAAATTGTTTTATGCTATCAATGTGTCATCAATTTTCAATGCTACACTATTTAAGGAATTAAAAGTGAATTTTTATTATAACATGTTTGAAATATATTTTTCTTAAACTTTTTCATGCGTTTTGATAAGATTTTAAATGTATTTTTGAAATTTATTTAACGACAACCAATTTGTAAGATCCATTTAAATTATACTAATATTCCAATTAACATCTTGAATGAGCTAGTTGGGAAAATGTTCACACCAATCAAACTTAATGAACCACGCCCAAACCTTGACTTGCACAGCTGGGTTCAGTATTCACCATGTTTTGCGTGTGCCACTTTTTCCTCAATTGGATTTCAAAGTCAGGTTTTTCACATACTGTTCCCTATCAATTGATTTAATTACACTCCTCCCGAGGGTGTGATTTCTTAAGGGGCAAGCATTAACCCATCGATTTTTCTGACAACTTTCACAACATTCAAGTGTCTCATTTCCCTTCACACGAGCAGGCTCAAAGACTTGCAGTTGATGTCAACAGTTTCAATGTCATATTCAACGATTTTGTAAATCATGTCAAATGGGGTATGCTATTGTTTAAAACTTTATTGGTTCACTCCTCTGTCTCATCAGAAAAAAAGAAAAAAAACCGCATTTTGAAAATTTGATTGAGAAAAACTTAGCCCAAAAAGTCCCAAGTTAATAGTAAGATTTAAATCTAAGACCGTCTAGTAGAGTTTGGTGCCGATGATCAAAAGGTTTAATCTTCTTAAGTTTTTGTTTTTTACTGTCTTTAACAAGTATGATAGTAGTGTTAAAATAATGTTTGATAGAACAAGTTTCACGTATATTAGTCATTGATTCTGGGTTCTGAAATTACGTGAAAAAACATGTAATGGTGAAGTAAATATTAATAATGTAATCGTAAATACTAAGAATAAAACAATGGTTACGGTTTTGAAGAATTCAAAAGACAGTAATAAAGGTGGTGTGGTGTGCACACATAAATTTTTTTTCCATAGTAGAAAAACAATACCAATTTTATTGCTTTTGGTAGGGGGTTAAAAAGTGCAAACCTTAAGATTCTACTAGTAGTAGTGAGGACTTAATAAGACCAAAAACAGAAGGTTTGATCTTCAACTGGGAACCGGAACATGCAAGGATTTTGAGGTTGTTCATCATAGCAGACATATTCAACTTCAAACTTTGGTAGGAATGGCATGGTCAAGATGTTTTGGCTGCCGATGTCTTTCTCATCTTGTGAGAAATCGGAGTGGTCTGGTTCCAAAGCATGAGAGGAATCTGCAGGCTCAAAGAGGGAGGATGGGTTTCCATCAGTGCGATGTGGGCTCTCCGAATCAAGCACATCACTTTTAGCTGAATTAGCATCGGTCTGTTTGCCTATTACCATAACAGGAAGTGCCACTTTGGATCCATTTTCAGAACCTCTATATATGATCAAATCCTTCTCCTCTTTATGCTCTGAGTTGACAGCATCACAGCTGGTATCATCCAAATTCTGTTCCTCTTTCTCTCTGGGAATCACCTTCATGAGAGAGTAAACCTGTGACAATTTAGACTATATTATTTAGAAATAAATCAAACTGATCACTGAAATTACACGCACTAGTCAATTTAATCTTTAAGCTTACCAAACTTAAGTCATCTCGGTCTTTATTTTTGTAGTTTCAACAGCTAGAATGTGAGTTATTTGATAATTTCAAGGACTAAGTTGATGGGTGTTCCTAATTTGATGTGTAAAACTAAACTGATAAGTTACTAACGAACTTAACCAATACAAGTGAAAGAAAGAGCAGAGGAAGATTTTTCAAGTGAATGTTTTATATTACTGGTTAAAACGCTATGTGGAATCTTTTCTAAACAATTTAAATACTGCCACAATTTGTTGAGATTCACTCGTTTTGATTAGTTGACCATAAAAACGAAGTTAAATAAATGACTTTATTTACGTCTAACCATTTTTACCTCTTTCTTCAATTTGTCATTTTCTTGAACGAGATTGTCATAGTCCCTTCTGAGAAGGTCATATCCAGCTTTCAACATGCCATAGTCTCTTTCCAGCTGTTTGATCTTGAACCTTGCCCTGCGGTTTTGGAACCATATGGCCACTTGTCTTGGTTGCATGCCAAGTTCCTTTGCAAGTTGGACTTTTCTTTCGGGTTCAAGCTTGTTTTCGACCTCGAAGTTACTTTCAAGGAACTGAACTTGTTCGCTTGTGAGCCTCCTTTTCTTACCGGGTTGATGGGGGAATACATCAAAATCTTCATCGTCACCGTTCTCTTCTTTCTCCACCCCTCCGAAGAATGGCCTATCCGTCACATTCACAGCATTAACCAAGGATTTTGAACCTGAATTCAAAACACCAAAAACGATAATAACCATGTTAGAGTTCAAACATAAACCGTTTTCAGTTAAAAAAACATTTTTCTTAAACTGGGTTTCATATGGGAAAGATTCTTTATCAGAATAAGACCAGAATCCACAAGAAACCCACTTCTGATTTTGTTTAAAAAAATACTTCCTAAAAGTTTAGAAGTTCTGATGAACAAAAGAAGCCAAAAACATGATGATAGCAAATCACCTTGGAAAGAAGGTTCAGAGTTTTGAAGGCGAGAGGTTTGGATAAGCTCAGGGGAGGATGGAAGCCTTTCTTTCTGGAGTAGAAGCGTCATGCTTGAACCCCCATTAAGCATCTCACCAGCCATGGCCTTTTATGTAAACTTGTTGGTGAGCTAATAGTATAAATGGTACAACTTAGAAGACTGTTAGGTGTAGAGTGTTGATAGAATTTAAACTAAATGGTCATATTCGTATCATACCCTATAGAAGGAGCAGAGGGATGAGGCTCTTTGGTTTGATTAAAATTAATGGTGAAAGGTGCAGGTGGTGGGGAATAGTGTGACATGGGAATTGTGAAAGTGGGGAGTGAGCATCATAGCCATCACAGACAGAGGAATTAAGGCTATGCCAGAGGTGAATAAATTGCAAGACAAAGGGTGGAGCATTCTTCTATGTTTGGAAAAAGACATAGAGCATGGTGAGAGGAGAAGCAAGAGTTTTATCTCTCTGTTCAAAGGGGAAGAGAGGTTGATGGGAGTTGGGAATTTGGTGGTGTTGAGTTGAGACGTAGTGTAAAGGGAGATTCTGTTGATGATGGTGAGGGAACCAGGATTGGGTTTATATGGAGAGTCATGGAATGGTGAAGCGATTGGGGAAACATTCACATACAAGGGCCCTCCAAACACAACTTTATTTTTTACATTTTGGTCTTGGAATCTTCTTGTTTTTCTTTTTTTTTTCAAAACCACTTCTATTAAACAAGGTGGAGCCTTCTTTTTCCTTCTTTAAGAAATTTATTTAAGAAAACAAATTTGTTATATCACATTGTTCTATACACTTACTTTTATGTTTAGCGAAAAAGATCTTCTTCCCATTTTTCAAATTTCCGTATACTTAACTTTTATAATTGAGATTATTCAAATCTCCGTTTACTTAACTTTTATTCAAATTGTTAAAAGAATGAAAATAACTCGGTTTTTTTACCTATTTAAATAGCAGGAAATAGCATTAGTTTTTAATTTTTTATTAATTTAAGTAATGCTAAAAATATCCTTTTATCTTTCTCTCGCTCCGTTTCACCTTCTTAGGCTCTTAAACACGTCACACTGGCATCGCTCCTAAACATCAGGCCCACCGTCGTAGGACCAGCGCAACCGTCTCACTGTAGCTCTTAGGACCGCCGTCGCTCTTACCACCAATGTCTGATGCATCTTCGCCTTCACATCGAAGGTTACTTCTTCTTGCTTTAGCTTCCATTGTCTTAAAAGATTTGTAGCTATATCCCTTGGCTTGTGAAGGAAGGTCTCTTTCCTTAGTCATACTCCGATTTGGCCTCTCTTTAGTGATCAAGTATATCTCTTTGGTTCCACGATAGAAAGTCATGAATATATATTTATCCATATTTAAATATCTTATCACATTTTAAGTATGATTTATTGGAATTGAAAATAAATAAAATTTATCTAATCATGATTAATTATATATTAATTAAAATTATTGGTTAAATTTAATTTTAAGTATATTTTTTTTATTTTTTTATGATTATCTTTATAGAGTTCTAACTTCAATCAAATTTCTTGCACATATATTCTTAAGATTTTTTACAAAAATATTTTTTCCTCCTTCAAATATTTTGTAATATTTCTTACAATATAATTTAGAAACAAAATATCTTAAAGAAATTGAGAGAACAAAAATTCACATCTTTAATGAAAACAAATATTTACAAATTAATCTTTAACATATAAGGAAATATATTATAATTGCACGAATAATATCTGAGAATTAAATTTGATTTAATTTCGTCGAGAAAAAAATATTATAAACAGATACTAGAGAAGGCGTGAAAGAATGTAATATCATTGTATAGCATAAACTTTAGTTTTATTTTCTTTTGTTATTCTTGCACTTTCGTTATTCTCATGAAAGGCTAAACTCATTTAGATTCATTCTCTTCTGATTTCAAAATGAATTTTGAGGTTTTTTGTTTAATAAAGTTGTAATGTATTATTCTTTACATTCTCTATAATAGTTGTACTATCTTATTGGTTTTTTTGAAATCTGTTTTTTTTTTTAAAACTAGTTGCTTTTGAAAATTTAGTTGTTTTTCCTTTATTAGAGTTCTTAGTTAATTCGCTTAATCTTAATCAATTTCTTATACACTTAGTTAAGAAATAAAAGATATAATTCTCATTGAGTAGACGTTTATAAACAAGGTGAGACATTGAATAAGATTTTGTTGAATTTAATTAACGCTTGTTTGATCGAGTTTAACTCTGTGATGAAAATTGAATATTAATTGATACAATTCTAGCTTCAATTGCATGTTTCAATGTGATTCTTCTTGGAGAATTATTGTTGTGGACGTGATTTGAGATAGATGTAGCGGAAGAATTGTTGTTTGTAGTAGATTGAAGTGTTTGAGATCGAATTTGGAAGTGAATTAGTGATATAATGTTGTTTGTTGTGATATATGTTTGTATTAAAATAGAAGAACTCAAGAACAATTGGACTTCAATTTGGACAGAATTTCTTCACTCATTCAAAGTTGAAACTACAAGATGTCAACACCTATATTTATATTGTTTGTGGTTGACAAAAAATTAGAGCCAATTCTAAATTTTAAATTTCAAATTCAAGTTAAAAAGTCACCAATTGTATCTTGCCATGTGTCTTTTATTCTTTCCCTACTTGGTCTGAAAATCCTTTCCACTTGCGCATTGCGATGTGGATGTATTTCCTATCCATTTACACATTGCCATGTGGCATCATTTGTTCCATGTAGTTGTAGCTGCAGATGTTAGCCCTAGGTGCTACATAGTCCCTACACTTGGTTTTTATGTATTTCTATTGTTCATTTGTAAATTTTTGTTGTTTTGTTGTGTTAGGAAAATGCTCTTAAAGAAATCCCAAGGTGGAACATAGGTGGAAATCTATCTAGCATACTACAATCAAGAATAAAGAGGTCACAAAGATAGAGACTACATCAGGAGCTTATCAGGAGTTTGGGCCTAATTGGGTTTGATTGGACCTCTAATAAGGCATCTGAGCCCAAGTTAAAAATTGAAGATCACTCTAGAGATATTGGAGCATCAAAATTATAATACCTCTACTTATAAAAATTGTATAGAGTAGTGTAGAATTTATTTTGGGCCAAGTATAATAGGTTTTAGGCCTTTTATTTTATGCCTAATAAAATAGTGTAAGAAACTGTGTTGGCTGAATACAAGAGGGGGGTGAATTGGATTTCAAAATCTTTTTCAAAACTATTTGACCTTTTAAGAAAATTCAAATCAGTTTGATAAACTGGATCTTTATTGACTTTATTGAGCAGAGCAATAGAATGAATTAGTAAACAGAATACAATCAAGTCACAGTACAATGCAACAAGCTAAACAGTTTTATTAGAATCCAAATGTAAGTACGGAAGCGATTTAGTTTACTACACAGAAATAGACAGAAGTTAACTACACAGAATGAACTAATCAACTTCGATTCAATTAACAGTTCAAATTATTATGAACTAATCAAAAATAAAATTCTTTTTATTAAAGAAACAATTATTAAAATATGTTTAAGTCTTAAATCAATTATAGTTCAGTTATATATTTTGAAAACAGTTTATACAGTGAACCAGTAATTAAATCAGTGATCAAGAAGGAGAAAGAAGATTCAAGAACACAAAGGGTTTTATATTGGTTCACCCACCAAACGGGCTACGTCCAGTCCCTCACACACAGTAAGGATTTTACTAAAAATGATCAACTGATCAAGTTTACAACACTTGCCCACGGCAAGAATACACTGCACTCGCAGCAACCACTGCTGAACCTACAGCAGACCAAGAAACCACACAGAGTCCACTGTGTGTTCCAAGAACTCCCTTGTTGAAACCCACAACAAGTAACAGTTATACAGAATCCACTGTATAACCCAAAAATGCTCACTGCCCACCGTAGTAGACTACTGCTGAACCCACAGCAGAACAAGAAACCACACAGAAACCCACTGTGTGTTTCAAGAACTCCCTTGCTGACACCTACAACAAGTCACAATTATATAGAACCCATTGTATAACCAAGAACCGCCTCACACTACACCCCGCAGTAGGCGAACCACCAGTACAGTCTCACTATACCACGAATTACACCCCAGTAATTCAAGAACGCAATAGCAGTTTCAATACAGATGAAGGATTAACACATAATTCAACTAACTCAACCAACTCTATACAACATATTAGAAATGTAAGAAGAAACAGGTATAGAGTGCTTAGGCTGAGGTCAGATCAATGATATAGAAATGTGCAGTCAGTTTCCAAAGCTCCAGCAGAATGCAGAAAACCAGTTATTGATGAATTCTTTGAAAACTTCAAATGATCTTGATCTCAAAAAGGTGGTAGTGTTTTCTCTCAATTCAAATTAGTGTAGTATGTATGAAAATTCTTTGTGTTCTTGTCTTTTGAAAACGCACCAGCTATTTATAAACAGCTGTAGTGACAAATGTCAAACTTTAGTCGATTGATTTGACATTCAATCGACTAAATTTTAAACGACAATTAAAACGGTTTATCAAAATCTGAAATCTGTTTTTAATGATTTTTAAAACCTTGCTAAAGTCAATTTTCACAGTGGAGCTTATCAATGATCAGCACATTCATCATCACATATTTAACCTTAATCTAGACACACCAACACCACCTAAAGCCTAGACCCAAAACACCAAACTCCATGCATCTTGTCTTGACAACACTTGGTCTTGACTTGGTCAACATGGTTGGTTGCTTTAAATTAACTCAGCAGCTTTAGTTGTGGTTGGTTTGGCTTTATCAAATCAATACAACAACTCCTGGTGGTAACAATCTCTCCCAATTTGATGAAGACAAACAATGGTGTGTTGTGTTGTCTAGTTCAAACCTGTTACAACTTAACTCAATAGCAGTAGATTAACAATCTGTATTAAGAACAAGTTCAGTAATCAGTTTCCAGTAAATTGATCAAACTATAATCAAATAGATTTCACGCAATTTCATGCTCAAACTAGTTTTGATCAACAACTCTGCATTTATGTAATTGCTCCCCCATAATCCAGCAACTTCTCCATAATCCATTGCCTCGATCACAGTTTTAAAGAATGAAAAGAAACTAGAATTAGCATAAACATAGTACTTCCAAATTTCATTGATATAAAACAGTTACATTTCGGGCAACAGAATATGAGTGACTTAATCAGACAAATAAACAGTACACTGAGTAAACATAACTAGTCCTAGAGCAATTTCATCATGCTAGATAAACCAGCAGTTACAGCATCAACAAATTAGCAGAAGTACAAACAGCAAACTAGCATACTAAACATAACACAAGCATAATAGCACACAAACAACCAAACACAAAACAACATACAACCTAAACTTCTCCCCAACACATAGCCAGAACAACCAACACACTAAACTTCTCCCCCATTGTCTTCAACAAATGAAGAAAGACAACCACTTAGTTATGCAATGCATGGTCTACTCGTCTGGTGGGAAGAATAAAGTCCCAATCTTGGACTGAATATCATCAACTTGGGTCTAAATCAGTTGGAAGTGTGTCTGGTAGTACTCGTGATGCACACGGTGTTGATCCTGCATGTTGTTCAGTTGGTTGAACATCCTTTGTTTAAATCCAGCAAAATAATCTTGTCCAGTAGCAGCAGTAGGTGTTTCAGTCGCCATTCTAGCTTGATCATGTTCCATATCAGCTTCATCATCTTCATCGTAAGATTCTTCAGACTCTCCTTCAGTTGATTCTTCCTCATTGTCTTCATTAGTTGTTCCTTCATCAGCTTTAGATACCCATTTCTCGTTTTTCAGTTTGACCAGCCCGATCTTGGTTAAATTTGTTGTGGAGATCTGATTTACTGCCTTGACTTCCTCAACAATCTCGTCCTCAACATCAATCTCAAAGTAATCAATAAACTTTGATAACATTGTCACATAGGGGATGCGATACTTTAACTTCTTGCCCACTTTGAACAAGTGATCACGGATAACTTGAATCCAGTTGACTCTAATTTTGGACGTGATGTAAAGTCCTCCTCAGTCAAGGTAGCATGATTGAAGCCTCTGGGTGTGAGTATAAAGATGACAATGTAGGCCAGAATTCTAGGTATTGCTGCTAAACCACCAACATTGTAAGTTTTGGACACAGAGGACTGATCTCTAAGGCAAGATTTGTAAAACTACACCTCGTTGAAACCTCCCAGATCAGCAGAATTTCCTTTGGTTACAACAGCTCCTTCATTATTCAAGCCTGTGACATTCATCCAGACTTCCTCATTGATAGCAAAGTCGATTCCTTTCACCTGTGAGTATACGCACTCATCATCATACCACATGTTTGTTAGAAACACCTTAACCAAATCTGGATAAGTATTTCCAGTCAGGTTCAAGAATTGGTCCAGCTTCTGAAATTTCAGCATACTTCTTACTTTAACCAATTTTTCTTCTTTAAGCCAATCTAGGCTTAACATCTTTGGAGAAATGATTATTTTCCTGCTGTAGAGCTTGTAGTAGTCGTCTATGCTTTCCTGGTTTCCACAGAACCACCTTTCAAGATAGTCACTCTCATTTGGTTCATCTGAACCAGCATTCTTAACTACAACCAACTTTGTTCTCTTCCTCGGGTTGGATGATGAAGCCATTGAGAATGCACTGATTTGAAACAGAATGGATTCCCACACAGAATAAGTAGTATTCGTGAAATGGTGTGTGAATGTATGCATGTTCAGCTAGCAATATAAAGGCAGATTAATGCACTACACACTAGAGCACAGATTGACAATACACTGCATAATATCAAATCCTAACAGATTGAGATACTACACGCTATCAGTATTCTAACAGACTGGGATACTTAGCTTTGTAGAGATTCCCTCAAAAATAGCTTTTGCTTATTGACTGCCAATACTTCAGTGCCACGTGGAGTTCTGAAAACTCTCTCTCTTCACATGCTGAGCGTCACCTTGGTCAATTTTGTCTTATTCGGTCAACAACTCATTGTTTTGCAACGGTCTTGGTTCCAATCTAACTGATTCAGTTACATAGCCCCATTCTAGTTGGATTTCAACTCTCGTCTAGTTTCACATGCATTCAACATTTCCATTTAAATCAATTATGATTTATCCAGGAAAAATATTACAAAATTGAATCTGGTGCAGTGAACTGTGAAGTGCCACGAAGAAAAGAAAAACAAACTGCTAGTAGAGCATATGATTTAAATGATTCACAACACATGTTTGATATCCAGTATACCCAGTTCATTCCTCAAAAAATTAAATATTTCTTTACTCAAGGATTTTGTAAACAGATCAACAAGTTGATTCTCAGTACTAACAAACTGAATTTCACAATCTCCATTAGTGACATGGTCTCTAATGAAATGATGGCGAATTTCAATATGTTTAGTCCTGGAATGTTGAACTAGATTCTTTGTAAGATTAATGGCACTAGTGTTGTCACATAATAATGGAATTTTAGACAAGTTAAGGCCATAATCACTTAACTGTTGTTTCATCCACAAGGTTTGTGCACAGCAGCTTCCAGCTGCAATGTATTCAGCTTCAGTAGTTGACAATGCCACACATGCTTGTTTCTTGCTGTGCCATGAAACTAAACTTGATCCCAGCAAGTGACATGTCCCACTAGTGCTTTTCCTGTCTATTTTGCAACCTGCAAAATCAGAATCAAAATATCCTACTAAATTGAGAGAAACATCAGCAGGATACCACAGTCCGACAGTTGTAGTTCCCTATAGGTATTTCAGAATTCTCTATGCTGCAGTGAAGTGTGACTCCTTAGGATTGGATTGAAATCTAGCTCAAGAACACAAAGGGTTTTATATTGGTTCACCCACCAAACGGGCTACGTCCAGTCCCTCACACACGGTAAGGATTTCACTAAAAATGATCAACTGATCAAGTTTACAACATTTTCCCACGGCAAGAATACACTGCACTCGCAGCAACCACTGCTGAACGTACAGCAGACCAAGAAACCACACAGAGTCCACTATGTGTTCCAAGAACTCCCTTGCTGAAACCCACAGCAAGCCACAGTTATACAGAATCCACTGTATAACCCAGAAACGTCTCACTGCCCACCGCAATAGACCACTGTTGAACCTACAACAGAACAAGAAACTACACAGAAACCCACTGTGTGTTTCAAGAACTCCTTGCTGACACCTACAAGTCACAGTTATACAGAAACCACTGTATAACCAAGAACCTCCTCACACTGCACCCCGCAGTAGGCGAACCACTAGTACAGTCTCACTGTACCACGAATTACACCCTAGTAATTCAAGAACGCAGTAGCAGTTTCAATACAGATGAAGGATTAACACAGAATTCAACTAACTCAACCAACTCTATACAACAGATTAGAAATGTAAGAAGAAACAGGTATAGAGTGCTTAGGCTGAGGTCAGATCAATGATGTAAATGTGCAGTCAGTTTCCAAAGCTCCAGCAAAATGCAGAAAACCAGTTCTTGATGAATTCTTTGAAAACTTCGAATGATCTTGATCTCAAAAAGGTCGTAGCATTTTCTCTAAATTCAAATCAGTGTAATATGTATGAAAATTCTTTGTGTTCTTGTCTTTTGAAAACGCATCAGCTATTTATAAACATTTATAGTGACAACTGTCAAACTTTAGTCGATTGATTTGACATTCAGTCGACTAAATTTTAAACGACAGTTAAAACGGTTTATCAAAATCTAAAATCTGTTTTTAATGATTTTTAAAACCTTGCTAAAGCCAATTTTCACAGTGGAGCTTATCAATGATCAGCACATTCATCATCACAGATTTAACCTCAATCTAGATACACCAACACCACCTAAAGCCTAGACCCAAAACACCAAACTCCATGCAAACTCCATGCATCTTCTATTGACAACACTTGGTCTTGACTTGGTCAACATGGCTGGTTGCTCCAAATTAACTCAGCAGCTTTAGTTGTGGTTGGTTTGGCTTCATGAAATTAATACAGCAACTCCTGGTGCTAACAAATAGGATTTTGAGCTTTAGGCCTTGTATCAAAGTTACATAGGACATTGACTTTTTCGAGGCTTTGAAAGCGTTCAAGAAAGTGCTACCTAGGAAGATAGAAGGCGACACATGTGTATATGAAGCTGCCAACTAGGCACCATATGGGGAGCTCCTCTCCAAGCTTATTTTGTCACTTACCTCCTTTCATGGAGAGGATTTAAAGCTTGGGTTGCAAGCTACCTTGGACACATGGCACTCTCTCAATGGAGGGGATCCTCTCCACTCATGGCTTGCCAGTTGTCAAGCTCCTATCTGAGAGGTTTTTTTTCTTTTTTGAAAAACTTGTAAGACAAGTTAGGGTTAGTCATTTTTTTATCATATAAATAGGTGACTCTTGTACTTGAAAATTCAGTTTATGAATGGGTATAAAACTGCTACCAAAATTTCTTGATCTTTTACTTATTTAAGAACTTTCTCTATAGTAGTCTCCTCAAAATTCTTCTCTAATATTTCTCCTAGTGTGTTGGCCTAACCGCACCTATAAATCAATTCATTTTTCCATCTCAAACAAATTAAACTTCACTTCTACTCATAACTTCCGCTATATCCAATTCACACATCAAGAAATCAAATCAAATTCACGAAACAAAGTTATTCTCAAAAGCTTGCATGGATGTTCGCCAATCAGGTTTTGCCATAGTTAGTATGCAAACTTTTGATATTTGAATTGCTTTTCTCACAAGACAAACTCTATATGTAAGAAGAGACAATAACCTATACATGTTAAATTTATTTAGTTTAGATGAGTTGAGAATATGATTTGAGATTGAAATATTGGAATGTTAGTGATATAACTAAGTATGTGTATACATGTGTAACTTAGATCTATTTCTAAAGGTCAATCTTTTTGTTTCTAGTTATCTTAACCAATTCAATCTATCGATGATGAGTTGTCATCGTTATGGTGATCTTGACATGGCTATTCATGTTCACAATTATTTGAATCTTCGTTTTGAAATTTTGTTACCTTTGTTTGCCCAAGTGAATCTCATATCAATTTTAATGAATTTAACTCTATGATAAGTTGGTGGATTTCAAAAAGGTTCCTACAATATGATGAATTCTTTCCACTCATTTACCAAGAAATGTCAACCATGCCTAGTGAAAACATCATGTATGAGTCATTATTTAATCAATTATCATTAGTTTATAATTAATTATTATCATTATAATTAATTAATCATGTATGAGTTAACGCAAATGACTTCAAAATCTTGCTTTTACTAATAATTTATTATCTTTTCAATTAATTGATTAAGTGTTCATCTATTTATCTTCAAATATGTTTGCTTACTTCATTAATCCGTTAGATTTTATTAGAATTGATTATGATTTTAGTTGGATCTAAATGTTATTCTCTTGCTTGCATATTTAATTGGTTCTCACTTAATATAATGGATTAAATAAGCAATAATCAATTATATAATTCTAATTTGAGCTATAAATAAAACAAAAATAAATTATATAATTCTAATTTGAGCTTCCAAAAAATAATTAGAAATAAAATAATAGATTATCCCTTAATATAATCAATTAGGTAACAACTAAAATGTCTTTGTAAATAGTTTTTGAGATTTTCTTTGAACAAGATTTTTTTTTTACAAAACAAAGAATTTTTAAGATATACAAAAACACTGTTAGGAAAAACTTGAAGAACATCATCTTTGAGAAATCATCCAAAACACTTGAGTATTTTTGGATTCAATTTTTGTTTATTTTTTCTTTAAATCATTATATTAATCATTGACATATGATATCTTTCTTACTTCTTTGTTGACTTGTATTTCTCAAAAGGTGTTAGGTGTTCTTGAAGTAGGCTTTTTACAACTATGTTGAAAGGGTTGTTTAAGAGATTGTTTAGTTGCATTATTTGAAAGTGTAATTGCATGTTTAATAGGTGTGCTGTTATTGTAATATGAACATTATTTTTAATAGTAGAAACAATCATTCTAAAGTTGAGTAATCATTCTAAAGTTGAGTGATTGATATTAGATATAAAATTAGGGAGATTTGAGGCATTCTAAAAGGATCTTGTGCAATCTCTATATTCTTGTCTTATATTTTTCTTCTTTCCTTAACTTCAACAAAATATATTCTCTCACATCAAGTGTTTGAAGAGAGATTTTAAAAATTTATAAATAGATAAAAACAAGTTTTAAAATAACCAACTCACCCTTTCCTTGTTGATCAGTGATTCAATCTTATTTTGGTAAAAACAATGAGTCCCCGTTGTATATAAACATACATTATATGTTGGTGATTGATTAAGAAACCATGAACTAAACATATTTTTCATGTTGTCATAGATGACGTAAGTTCTTTTAAAATATTTATTTGTGCGTGTGTGCGTAAATACATTACAAGAAAATCATTAGATGGTAACTTATTTAGAGACAAAAAATAATTAGTTACTATATTAACCAATTTAGAGACCAAAAATAATTAGTTACTATATTAATCAATTTAGAGACCAAAAATAATTATTATAAAAAAATCATTAAATAGCAACTTATTTAGAAACAAAAAATAATTAGTCACTGTATTAAATAATTTAGAGCCAAAAATAACTATTAAAAAAATTATTAAATAATAATTAACTTAAACACAACTAATTAATTATTATATTAATCAATTTAAACCTTATTTTATAATTTAAAAAATTATTAGTATAATTAGATATTAAATTTGTAGTAGTTAATGATCATAAAATAATTATTTACTTAGAAATTAGTTTTTGAAGTCTCTAATCAGAAACTATTTTTATGTAATATTTACTATAGTTTAAATATTAAACCTAACATAATTAGGTTTTAGGGGTTTAGGAGTGACCAAGAGAATAGAGGTTTTAGGTTTCAGTGAGACAACATAATTCAGCAGGAAACTTACTCAAGCTTTGCATCATTTGTGTTGTGTTTTCAGACTTCGAATGTCGGAAGCCCTTGTCGGAAGAAGAAATTGACACTCTCTTGTTTTAAGATTCTCTCAACGGAGGAGGTTACGTAACACTTCACTTTTATTGGACAAATAACGACTCCACCTACAAGATTCGACAACTCCACCGCCTTTACCAACGACTCCACCACCTCCACCAACTCCTTCTACACATGGAATCTAGATAGGTTTTTCCAGAAAATCTATTCAATAACCATCTCTTAGGGTTCGATAATCATTATTTATTGTTTCAAGTTTGCTTCCATGCCTATTCTAATGAATAACTTTATTTTTCAATCTTTCGTGAATGTTGCATCTACTGCTTTCATAATAGTACGTTTATTATTTGATGATTTGTTGATTTGGTAGTTTGTTGATTTGGTATAATAGGGAGAAATTTAAAATAGGAATACAGGACAATCACTGTATTCCATTCAAACGGTCAAAATTATAATAGTAAAGTATAACCTAACTTAAAGGTATAAAATAGGTAACTAACTAAATTTTAGCAAGTTTTACAGGAAAATCGTTGAAGTCTAAATAATTTTCTCTCGGGTAGTTCTTGTGTTGGATAGGTAATAAGCTTTTGTCCCCTCCCCCACTGCTTTTAAAGGTATAAAGTTCTACTTCTACTATAAATGTATGGTTCATTTTGTATCAAAGCATTTTTCAAACCGTAAACTACGTGACACTTTTAATCAAATATTTTTTATAGCTTTTAAGAGATTATTGATGCTTCAGCTAGCAATAGCAGGACATATTTTCTTGATGCCCTAAACATAGGTGTGTTAATAATGGTATGCTACAAAATATAGTTCAAGGAAAAGCAATTCAAACATCTATTAATAAAGTCTAGTCATAAATGACCTGGGAAGGCATTTTAAACCTGTGATTTTGTATGCTAGTAAAACAGTAACAATAAAATAGTACCACACTGCAATATTGGATTTGCATGAATGGCCTATGCAAGCTTAACTCATTTGTTTATCTCAAAATTATCTTTGTGGATGTTTACTTCAATGCTTTAAGGCTTTTTGACCTAAGTCAAATAGAAATCATTTATTTGTATGCCTTTTTTGTAATGCAGGATTAGTGTTATACCTCTTTTGGAATGTCCTAGTTGTTACTACAACTTGGATTAAGGGTGAAACTGAATTTAGGTACGTTTAACATTTACTTATGTTATTATATATATATAACTCAAGTTACAAATTTAACATATCTAAATTTCATGCATGTTATATGAACCGTGCACCAAATTATTTATTGTTGTGTCCTTTTTTTTTCATCCTCCTGCATAATCTCCATACATATACATAAATGTTAACTTTATCCTTTAATTAAAATAATAATCTATATCTGCAAAATGCAAAATTACTTTTAAAAAAGTTTAAGCCAAATCAAAAACATATTAAACCAGTGGCTTGGAAAAGTAGGTCATTTCCATGGTCTATTTAGCCCAAACTGAAACCCAAGTGAGCTAAAAGTTAAACTGTAGAACAGGGACAAGGCCTATAATCAGTAGCATTAGAGAAGCAACTTGGTGTAAAAGGAGTTCCTTTCATTTTCTAATAGTATGGTGTCATGATCTTTTTATGAAATAAACTAATTTAACTATTAATTATAATATCTTAATTTCTTCTTATTTAAGTCTTTCCAATAACAAATTAGACTCTGAGAGAGTTTTATCTTTATAAAACTTTTTCTAACTTATATTAGTCCGAGTTCTAATTTTAGAAAATAAAATTGCAAGAATAAAAGCCAACATGTATTAAATGAATATTTATAAACTTAATATAAACATTTATTGATATAAGTCAAAGGCTAAAGTTATAAACATGTATTGATATCTTTGTGTTAAATATCATGTATTTTTGTGGTTGAAATAGAAATAAAAATATAAAGAAGTTGTTTATGAGCATCTCTGAAGGTTTTAAATGTGTATAGTTTTCTCATTTATGTGTGTGAGTACTATGAGCATCTCTGAAGGTTTTAAATATGTACATTTTTCTCATGTATGTGTGTGAGTACTGAGAGATTGAAGAAGTTGCTGAGAAAGGAGAGCATACTGAACTTGTTTTGATGGTCATATGGAATCGGCTTGATCTTGCTTGGCGTGATGTAAGTTACTATTTTAACTTAACTTAACCCAAATATTTTGGTTAATACTGAAAAATAGATCACACATATATCCTAGAACAATTAGTAAAAAAAGTAGGAAATACAATATTCTTGATTATTAAGAATTATAAGATGTCTGCATCTCTTATGATTTCTTGATCTTAGCAATTTTCAATATTGGTCACTGACATTTTAGATCATTTTATAACTACCACTGTTAATGGGCTATTATCTGTGCCAATTATGATAATGAAGCCACTTTTTGAAATATTATTCATTTTGCACCAAAAATTAGTGCTTTTTATAGATAAAAAGGAGGAACATGAAAGTGTTGGTGAGCATGTGTTTGCTTGTTGTAACTACAAAAGAAGTGTTGGAACTTCAGTTCCTCATTCTGATCTTTCTCAGGGTTAAACACTTGCATTGATATAATTCCCAAGAAAGGAAAAAGGTAATCATAACAAGTCATTATGAAATATGCAATGTTTTCCATATATTAATTCATGTTCAAAGGAATAAAATACTCTTCTTAAATTATATGATGCTAGCAAATCCTAATAATAAAATGGCTTATTTCTTTTAGGGATTAAGCATTTTGTTTTTCTGAATCCTAAGTAGCTATTATTCTTATGACTTACAAGTCATAACAGTAAATTAACTTTATCAGTAGGTAGATATGACAGGGGACACGATACCCTATCAATATATATTGATATATAGAGACAGGGATGTTAAAATCAATAAGCTATGATTCTAAATGTGAGGGACAGAAGAACCATGTAGACATGGAGTCTTAAATAGAAACAAGAAGCCTTGTTGTCACCTCTATATATCCCTTTATTTGTTTACCTTTATCTAAATTTCCTTCGCATCAAGAAAGAGTTTTCTCTTCTTCCTTATTTTTACTTTCATTAAGAGGTAAGAGTCCAATTTTTCGTTGAAAGAGATTTCAAGATCTATTTCTTTGTAGCCATATATAGAGCCTTTAGGAGCTATCAAGGTCCCCTCTCTTTCAAAGTCATATTTCTTTTAGGAGTTGAGCAATCCATGCACAAATATTCGTTGTTACAGCCATTTTCTTTTATATTGTGTTTTTGTGACTGAGGGTTAGTTGAGACAACAAATTTAGATTCTAAGTTTTGTATTTATGAAAGATTGGTCCTTTATAATGATTACTTGATATATGAAGAGTCTACTTTAAGAGACCAGATCATGACTTTTATAGAAAATAAAAATATCATTTCAACTATTTGGTATTAATCTTGTTTGGCTTCAGACAACCATATTAAGCTTAGATTCTATTTAGAGGACAATAAGAGAGAATGCATCCCTTAAACTTTATTGAGTGGAATTGCCTATAGTTATCATCAAAGTTTGGTTGATTTTTAGTACTATTACTCTTAAAAAAGTGGGGAAAGTAACCAAAATTCAACATCAGTTATGGCGGGCCTGCACTGACTACAATACAATTATTATGAAATAAATTTGTGGTTTATGAAAATATATTGTTGAACTATTAGTTCAATTTTCTTATGCAGATTAATGTCCTGGAGGTTGATGGAGTCTATTATGGTATGTGCTTTTCTGGATTGTTTGTGAAATCTTATAATTTTATTACCATATTACCTGTTCATACTTCTCACGATTAAAACTTCTCTCATAGTAGAGCAACAACCATCATCCTAACAAGATCCAAAAATCAAGCTCCTTAAAACTTCTCATAAGCAACTCTTTTTAGCATATACCATATAGTGGTGGTTTTTGTCTACTAACCTTCTTATTTCCTCTCATAGTATAGCAACAACCATCATCCCAACAAGATCCAAAAATCAAGCTCCTTAAAACTTCTTATAAGCAACTCTTTTTAGCATCTACCCCACAGTAGTAGTTTCTGTTTACTAACCAACCAACCATGAACACATATATAGCCACCATTGCATAGTCTCTGTTGTCACACTTTGTTGCACTACTTACCAACTATTGAGCACCATCTTACTAGAAACCAAATTGCCTTTAGATTTCACTGTGACAATCAAATAAAAAATTGGTGCTTTGAGAATTAGAACCATTATTATATTCTATTCCAAACGAAAGTTTAGAGGGCGCCATATTTATATGTAATACACTAACATTTCATATATTGTCAATTTTTGTTAGATTAAAGTTATAACTAAATTACTAGTGCTTTTTAATTAAGATTGAATAATATTTATTTCTTCCACATCACCAAACAAAGATGATTAAATGTAAAGAATGAGGTACTCTTTTGGAAGTAGTAGCTAGCTAGTAGTTATAGGAGAAATGCACACTAGATATAGGAGTAAGTTCATATTGATGGATAATAACATTTGACATTTTTTGCGGATCACATTTGTTATTCTCAAGCAAGTTTAGTACAAACCTCATTTAAGAGAAAAGAAAAAAAAAAGGTTTGACATTTTTTATTTTGGTTGTTGTATTTTCTTCTGTGACTTTCTTTATGTCCATTGTTTAGGGGATATAGTTTATTGTTCTCAAATAAATTAAGCAATGATAGATTATAAGACTTTCTTTTATAGTTGAATGATGCATTATGTTATATGACAGATTATGGATATTGGCCAAAATCGAAGTTGGATGTATAATAGATTAATGTCTAATAGAAGGGGATATAATGAAGCATTTTTAAAAGGAGTAGATGAGTTTGTGTCCTATGCATGTCAAGAAAGGAATTTGTCAAATGGAAAAATAAAATGTCCTTGTTCTAAGTGCAAAAATCTAAAGTTCTTCTATTTTGAAGAAGTTAAAGTTCATCTTTATAAGAAAGGATTCATTCCTAGATATTGGTATTGGAAATGTCATGGAGAAAGTGACCCAAATATATCTATAGATACTAATCCTGAGATTTTAGTACACAAGAGGGACACCTCAATAGCTTTGAGAGCATGGTTTACGATGTTGCTGGTGTAGAGTATGAAATGGATCATTATCAAGAAATGGACGACTCTTCAACTATGGATGAGACTCCAAATATAAAAACTCAAAAATTTTATGAACTATTAGATGCTGCCCAAAAACCATTATGGCCTGGATGTAATAATCACATTGAATTATCTTTTGTTATTAGATTTTTGACAATTAAATCAGAGGGGAACATGTCTCAAAGATCTTGTGATCAAACATTAACCCTTATGAAAGAGACGCATCCTACTAGTAATCTTATTCCAAAAGATTTCTATAGGACTAAAAAATTAGTCTCAAAACTTGGTTGAACTACAAAAAAAAAATTGATTGTTGTGTTTATGGTTGTATGTTATTTTACACTGATGAAGACATGCAGTTAAAAGAATGCAAATTTTGTCATGAACCACTTTTTCAGATACAAGATGTTGGTAGAGGTAAATACAAGGAGGTTCCTATTAAGAGAATGCATTATTTACCTCTCATGCCTAGGCTTAAGAGATTATATGCCTCTATGAGTTCTGCTCCACATATGAGGCGACATCATGAAAATAAACGAGAACCTGGGGTATTGTGTCATCCATCTGATGGTGAAGCTTGGAAACATTTTGATAAAATGCATCCTGAATTTGCAGGTGTACCAAGAAATGTAAGGTTAGCCTTATGTTCTGATGGTTTTTCACCTTTTAATAATTCAAATCCATCTTATTCATGCATGACTACTCCTTTTATGTTTTTGACATTGATTATTCTCGGGCATCAGTAGCAACATCAAAGCCCAAAAAGGGGTGACAACCTTAACCTTGACAAGAACCTGGTACCAAACATTCTCCGGGGCTTTCACTCAACCGTTGCTACACGGTGGTGGGTTTGTCTATTTTTGCCCCATTGAACTTTGTGATGAGTATGAAGAACGCTGAGAAACTCTCGGTGCAATGATTGTTTCCTTGGTTTTGGATTCTCTCGGGTGTTATGGGTGCACTGGCGTGTTGTGGCCAAATGGGTTGTGGTAGGAAGGAAGAGAGAGGGTGAGAGAGTACCCTTGTGGAGCAAAAGGGTGATGATGGATAGCACGTGGCAAGCCATTAGAACATTGGTTGGGGAGTACTTCATGGATATAGCAAAAGGGTCGTTTTCGTTTGTGATGTGGATGAGGTCGATGGGTGTAGAGATATACATGGATGGTGATGCTTACGTTGACAACATAGGAGCTTTGTTGAACCCGGAAATGGTGAAGATAGAGAGAGGGGGGTGTGTGCGAAGAGAAGCATTACTATTTGGACACGTATATGAAGGTGATAAAGGTGGAATGGTGAAGTTTGGTGGAATCAAAATTGGTGAAGATGGGTTTGTGGGAAGTAAGGTTGTGATAATTCCTGGTGTTCATGTGGGGAATGAAGCCAATCTCTCAACACTGTCTCTTGCCATGAAAGGTGAAATAGTTAGGTCAAGATAAGATAATCATATTATGCATGTATGTTTTTCTTTATTATAGGGTGTGCTGATCCCATCATTATTAGGGTTAGATCAAGGTAATAATTATAATGATGTGAGATATAGATGAATTGTTATCAAAATTTTACTATAATAAAATACAATTTAAAAAAATAACTCATTAAAATTAAAAGTATACTTATATAATACTATTATAAATTACCACTGCTTTTGTGTACTAGGTATTTTAACCGAGTTACTATGTATTTCGTAATAGTATATACATACATATATCAATACTTTTTAAAGTGGTCATGCAGGAGCTTGAGTCCTGTAACAACTAGCTAAGACATTGAACACACTTTTAAAGTGGAGACTGACCTGTCTCTCTTATTTGCCTGGCTTTAAGGAATGGGTTTTCCTTTACATTAAGTTATATGGTGTCGAAGCTCAGTTTTTCTGCCCACTAGTGTAGATGAACTACCCTTTTCAACATATAGGACTTATGCAGGAACATGATTCCCATAACAGTCAATTATGAGGCACATAACTCCCATGCATGATAGAGTTTTTTCCCTCCGATTTGGGAATGGGCCTCTATAAGACATATTGGGGGTCCACACTAATTCTTTTGTCCTCCACAACATGCATAATTTACCCATTTAGTATTGGAATGGAATATAACCCCTTAGATATACGGGATCATGAGCTGATTTGTACTTACAGGAACTACAATTGCTAAAGCTTTAGTAGTATATAAACAGAAAGTTTCTAAATACCTAAGGTCAGCTGCATGGAATATACTTTCCTTTGATACCATGTCTTCTAAAAACATAGATAATTTAAGTAAATAGATAATGTATTTTAATTTAATATAACACTTTAGATTAATTAAATAATAAATTACAGACAAATAAATAAATGAGTTTTTTCCAATTAATTTTCAAGATGAATAAAACTACATTAACTTTTGTTAATAATTGTAGTAGGTTATAGTGGAGACTGATATATGTATGTTATATCGCAGAAGAGGAAGAAGTATGTGGTCCAATGAAAAAAAAAAAAGCTACATT
>Ga0209700_101403_pt1 | contig 49815 bp, 24 predicted proteins | sample SiratroredBW_FD_187528 | JGI IMG/M metagenome (GOLD analysis project Ga0209700, IMG submission 187528) | Root nodule microbial communities of legume samples collected from California, USA - Siratro red BW (SPAdes) (version 2) | ecosystem: Host-associated > Plants > Roots > Nodule | place: USA...
AATTTTATCAACAAAGAACTACGTAACCCTGATTCTCTATCCTCGATAGAGATACGTAGGAGCGAGGTCAAATCCTCGTCGGGCCCTTCCTAAAAAAAAATAGATATTTGTTTTGTTATTATTTGTATTTTATTTTTGTTTAGGAAATTATTATTTGTACTTTATTTTTTAGGAAAAGATAAATATTTAGAAAAACCACATTCTTTTATTTTATTTAATTAAAGGTACCGTCTTAGGACGGGCGTTGTGGGGGTGCTAATACCTTCCCCACACGTAACCGACTCCCGAACTCTAAATCCGGTTTGCAAACTTGCCTTATCTTGTTTTTGATTTTCCATAATTTTTCCTAATAAATTATGGTGACGACTCCTCTGTTTTGAAAATAAAAATTATTTTTTGTTCGCCGTCCCCGTCATGACCCCGGTTGTGACACATACCTATCACCAGACAATCTATTAGAATAAAAAACATAATCTACTTAACTTTAATAAAAGCAAAACACAATAAACACAATGTCGTGACCACGTCTACGACTGGATTGACGGCGACCCAAAAAAATGGAAACGGTAATAATATTTTTGAAAAATGGAAAGGTGTTGAAAAAGAGATGGAGTCACCACCATAACTTATTAAGGAAAACCATGGAAAAACCAAAATGGGGAAAAGGTGGTCTACAAATCAGAGAATGAGTTCGGAAGTTGGTTACGTGTGAGGAAGATATTAGCACCCTACAATGCCTGTCCGAAGACAGTACTTTAATTAATATGAATGACAACAGATATGGTTTTAAGAATGTTTAAATTTTCAAAAAAATACAGGAGCATGTCAAAAACAACACACATAATTAAAAGTAAAACAAAACAAAATTGGATTTTAAATTAAAACGGACCCGACAAGGTTGGACCTTGCTCCTACATATCTTCACTTAAGAAAAATGAAGAATCAAGACATACATAGTTCTAAAAACAAGTTGAGTTGCGGTTTTCTGTGTTTTTTTTTTCTTTTGGGTTTTTTATAACTTTGTTATTATGCTCGGCCTTGGAACCTAGGCCGAGTTGTATGAAGGTGCAATGAGGAATGGTCGACCTGTTTAAAGGTTTATGGAGTGAAAAGTCGAGTTATGTAAAGGTTCTGGGATGAAAGGTCGAGTTGTTTAGTGATTCTGGAAGGAAAACTAGCTATGTTGTGATTATTGAAGGAAAGTCGAGTTGTGTGGTAAATGTGAAATGTAAAGCCGAGTTGTGAAGAGTTATTGGGAATGAGACAGCCATATGAACATGTAATGAAGCAGTATTCGGCTAGAGCTCAATTTTGTGTGTTATAGTTGTAAGTTGAGGTGCTGTGAACTTGTCACCGAATGTAACTTCACTCACAAAGGCTAAGTGTTGGTCTGATTGAGGTTGTTTAAGATTTGAGGCACCAGAACACACCAACAAGTGTGACTTGGTTCTGTGCAAGGCAGAGGCTAAGTTCAGCTCGGTTTAGTTGAGGTCCTTCAGGTTTTGAAGCATCAGAACACATAAGCAATTGTGACTTGGTTCGGTATAGGGGCAAGTGTAGTTCAGATTATTCTGTGAGTGTTGCAGAGCAATGAAAATAAAAATATGGCTTGCATGAAGTGTATTCATTTTATTCACACAGAAAGCCGAAGTGCAACATCACCAGAGCCAATCACAGTGGCTTTTCTGGCTAAAATAAAATATGTTTCTTACTTCACCAGAAGCAGTAAATAAGCATCATTATTTGTCCTCTTACTCCCAAACAAAGCACTCAACAAATTTATACTATGCTATGCAAAACGTATATGGCCAGCACGAATATCATGAAGAATGTGAACAATGAATTTCATTAAGCAAGGAATGTAATGAACGATGAAGCAGTGGCATATGATTAAACAGTGAAAACATTTACTATCTCAGCAGAGATAGTGGCTTATGCTTGGGTCACTTCATAACATAAAACTTAGAAGGTAATGAGATATGAATGGAGATGCTGACCTGTGCCACTTCACAGAACAGAAGCAAACGACAAAGATGGATAATGACTTTAAAATATGAATCAAACCAGTAGAATGTGGCTTACTTGTTGAAGCGTTGAGTCCAGAAGTAGGTGCGTACGACTCCTTCTTCCCTAGTGAGCACAAGCTCTTTTTCGACGACTTCCTCTTGCTCTTTCTTCTTTGTTAAATTCACTTTCTGGTGAACGTTCCAATCTCCTCTTAATCTCTCACTCACCGATTCTCTCCAATGGAAAGCGCTCTCTCCAATTTTAATTTTCCAACCTCTAAAAAAATCCCCCTCACCTCTGTGCATAAGTGGCTTTATATAGGCATTGCCAACGTTGTTTTTTGTCGGTTTGTGTTCTGATTTTATGTAGGTAGCCTACCCACTTTGCCTTTCTTTTTCTCAAAATGACTCAACGTGGGATGTGCCTTTACCTGTGATCTTTTGTTGCTAGATCTTCAAAACCACCTCAGTAATTTTCTTGTTAAGTGGTGCAATCTGTGTGAATGAAGATGCAATGAATACTACTCTACCAGTAGGGGTGTGTCACATGACTTTTCTTTTCTCTTTTCTTCTTCTTTTTTATTTTCTTTAATTTTTCTATTTCTGATTTTTCCTATTTTTTTATGATTTTTATACCCAAAAAATGAAATGTAAATATTTTATTATATTATTATTTTTTTATATTTCTTTTTCAACCGAACGAAATTGGATGTTGACACACAACTCAAAACATAAATTGAATAAATTAAATAGAATTGAAATGAGCAAAAACCAAAAATATACTTACAGTCTAGCATAAAAGAAATAAATAAAAAAAGAAAAAGAAAAATGTATTCCATACTTAAAACCTGCAAAAATGTTCCATGAAAGAGTAGTCTGAGCAAAAATTGAGGGAACTTCTTGTCTTGATTCTCTAAATGGTTGCTAGACATGATAATTGGATGCCTATTATCTTGTATCCAAATTAGTACAAGGCTTCATGTCTATAGAAGGTGCCTGTTGACTAGATGGCAAAGGAAGTCTAGGAACATGTAGTAATCTCCTTCTATGGAAAAGGATATTAAACTTGAAGAGGGTTTGTACCTGTGATTAAAATAGGAATTGGATGTATGGCAGAATTAATCTCAACACATATAATACACATCGGAATCACAAGTACAACTCATATCAAATTTTGTTAAGTCAAAATCTAAATCAGAATCATGAAGTGAATTTGACTCTTGCTTAGCAAAATTTTCAATTATAGTGCAGTCTTCAATATCTTCAAAAATTTCTTCCTCTACAATTTCTTCAACCCTTTCATTTTTACAAAATGACATGATACCTTCATCGCTTAGAGGTCGAAAGTTTTATGCAGAAGATTATCCAATTGATCAACTTGCTTGTGTAATTTAACGAGTCTAATCTCCACACTTAGCTAAAATTTCATGTTATTTTGACTCAATTACCTTTGAAGCTCGTCTAAAGATGATTTTATTTGTTTTGAAAGGATGGTTGACTTCGCTCACATTTATTATAATAAGGTTGTTGAAAATATGGCTCATAAGACTGTAGTGGTTGCTAGAAATAGGGCTCACACTACATTTCGTAATTGTTTTGTTGATCATGTTGAAGTGAAGAATAATTTTCATATAAAAGTTAGTAAATCAAAGAAGTTAAATCCATATTCACAAAACAAAAAAAAAAGAAAATGAAGAAAAAATAAAAGAAATAAAAACTACAAATTACTTCAAAACTAAAAACAACAAATTAAAGATAGAAAATGCAGACAAATAAGAAGATTCAAAACTAAAAATGTCAATTGAATTCCTTGGCAATGGTGTCGAATTTGATATTTGTCGTTCCTCAACCAAATTAAGACAGTTTCAGTGTAGATCATCTAACATAGTGTAGATAGTCTAACACTAAAAAGATGATAGTATAGATATGGTTAGTTGACCCGAAGTTATCTCCCAATGAATATATTTGTAAATCCAAATAAACAAAGTTTGAAACTAAACTGCAAGCAATAAAATTAGAAATAAAAATAAAGTAAAAGGGGATTAGTGATTGTTGTGTAGAAGAAAAAATAAAAGATGAAGAATAAGAGAATCAATAGTAGGTTTAATCTCAAGTTCTTTTAATAACAAATTATTAATCATTTGATATATATATATATATATATACTATTCATTCAATCTTCAAAAAGGATCAAATTGATCAAACATTCATCAAGCAATTCATTAGAATCTAATTAATGAAAAATGTGTTCACTAATTCATTCAAAACCTTACTCGTCTCCATGCATACTCCTCAGATTCTTTTAGTCGTTTACCTCTCGAATTAAGCAAACAAGAGATTTTTCAAAACAATGCAAACTAAACAAAATTCCAATTAAAGCATAGAATTGAATTATCAACATACGTTCAAAACCAATTCCAATAACAGAAACTTGAACTCAAAAAGACCAGACTGTATAGTGCAACATGTTACATATATTGAAGAACAAAACCTTAATTGCACAAAACCTAAGAATTATTGTGAAATCACAAGAGAATCAAGCTAGAGGATTTTAATCTTCCATGCAAAGGCAAAATCAAAGAATTATAAAGAAGAAAATAAAACTAAGTCCAAAATGTGTTGTGCAACTCTCAAGCCCCTTTTGTTCTTCCTCTGAAATATGTATTTATAAGTTTCTTATCTTCATGAATTTGAATTAAGATTTTGTCTCAAATATTGTCTTTCAATCCTCCTCAAAATAATTTTTTCAATCGTCCTCAAAATAATTTATTTCCTTCTTTGTTACAGATTTTCTTGCAAATATCTTCTTTCCAATTTTTTCTAGATTTTCGTTCTCACTTATCTTCCATATATTTTATTTCCAATCTGCCCCAAACATTCGATTTGGATTTTTATTAACTAAGCCCAACACAATTCAATTTGATGGGAGAGATATTATAGAATATTTCATGGAGATTTACTCTAACTCAAGTAAAAATTACAAAGAATTATGTTTGTAGAAAATTTGAATAATATCCTTGTAGAGGACTTGATTGAATTTGGAATTTATTTCTTTATAAAGCAATAGAATAATAGAATTTGTATCTTTTTTCCTTAGAGAAATACACTTAGTTGTAGATGGTCTAGGAAGACCCTCTAATGATATTGTCTCATCCTTTCTCATTATAACATTCTAGACTTCAAAATAATTTAATTCTTTATTTAAAATGATATCATCAAGGCACAAAATCTCTGTAGATAATTAGAAATAAAAAAAATTGAAAGAGTATGCTTAAATCCAAATTTAGCCAACAGCCTCAATTAAGGTCCAATTAATCTTGATTATGTAAATCTTATTTAAAACCGTGCATTTATTCTCAATTACAATTTAAGAAAGTCAAGGTTAAAAATTCTAAGTGTGAATAAAAATGTACTTATCATACACCTATCAATACTCAATATGTTTAAAAATCTAGTTTACCTTGTATAAATCTAATCTGACAACCTCTAGTGATAAAGTGATTCCTACACTTAATATTATAGACTCTCACGCTCAATTTACTATATGAAACCTCCATTGGTTCTTCACTACATGATATCATTGTCTATTTGACACAATGTATCATCAGAGCCTAAATATCTCATTTGTTGTAAGGTTTTTGAAAGTATTTGTTCAATGATTATGGATGGAGGTTCTTACTGTAATTGTTGTAGTTCCAAGTTGGTGGACAAGTTGCCTTTGGCTATTAAAGCTCGTCTGAAACCTTACAAACTTCAGCGGATTACTAATGAAGGGGGTATAATAGTTAAAGACCAAGTAAGTGTGTCAATCTCCATTGAAAAATATAAAGAAGTTATTTGTGATGTAGTACCAATGGAGGTTGGGCATATCTTACTTGACCAGCCATGAAATTTTGAAAAACAAACTTTACATGATGGTCTCACTAATAAGATTAGTTTCCTGTATGAGGGTAAAAATATCATTCTTTGTCCTCTCACACCTGAACAAGTGAGAGAAGATGAAATAAAAATGATAGAAACATTAGAGAAAGAAAAACATATAAACGAAAGGAATAAAAATAAGTAAAAACTAAAAGAAGGAGAGTCAGAGTTAGTTACTAGAAAGAAACGTGTATGCTTCTTAACTCCTTTGGAAAAAAGTACAAATTTTAATTATTCTTGTGAAAATTTTCAAAGACTTCACTTTGATAAGTCATTGCATTACACAACAGTGGCAACAAAGTGAACAAGAATATGCCCTTCATGATTCAAATAAAAATCCTTTTAAAAACAAAAATAAAGGGTATTTTTGTATTCAATATTCTTTTATTTGCAATAAAATTCATTTTAATCTTGTTTTCTCTCTTGTACAAATAGATATTTAACTCGGTGGAAAATGATGAAGTGAACAAATGAAGTTTGCAGTCAATGAGCTTCATGCAAGATCTAAAGACAGATCTTTTTCAAGAGGAAGGATATGATGCAATCTTGCCTCTAACACTACTGACAAGAATAAAAAGGTCATTGAGGTAGGTCTTTAATCAAAAGCTTATAAGGAGTATGGGCCTAATTGGGCTTGTTTGGATCTCTAAAGAAACTTTTTGGCCTAAGTTCAAAATTAGAAAATATCACTCTAGAGACTTTGGAGCTTCAGGATTATAAAATCTTTGCTTGTAAAAATTGTATAAAGTAGTGTAGAATTTATTTTGGGCCTTATATTTTGTGTCAAGTAAAATAGAATTTTGGGCCTTGTATTTTGGGTCAAGTTAGTATAGGAATTTTAATTTTGGGCTTTATATTTGGGCTAAAAAGTATAATAGGTTGTCTTGAATTTTTGGGCTTTGTATTTGGGCCAAGCCCTAACCCTGAGAGAGATAGAGAGAGTTAGCGCCTAGGGTATGAGCTAGGGCTTAGGTAGCACCTACACATGCTTCCCTTGTTCCTTGCCACCTGTCACCTTGCCAATGGAGAGGATCCTCTCCATTCATCGCTTAACATGTGTCATTCTCTAATTAGAGAAGCTTGTTTAGTCTTAATTATTTTTCCTATAAATAGAGGTGTTATCCCCTTGTAAAATAACTTTGATGAACGCTACCAAAATGTTTTCAGCACTTTTACTCTTGTCAAAGTTCTTTCTAGATGTGTCTTACACAAGACCTTTTCTAGACTTTCTCTTAAGTGTTGACCTAGGCTTACTTTGAAAAATTCACCTCCAAATCTCCATCCATTCAATCACAACAACAATTCTTTCACTACATCTACTCCAATTTTCATTCAAAACATCAAACTTTCAAGAAGAAACACATTGAAGCATGTAATTGAAGCTAGAATTGATCACCGCATTTATATTACAATATCTAGTGACCAAGTTGTTGCTTGAATGAAAATCATCATTGTTTAATGACAAAAATTTTGGTTGAACAAAAATCTTTTCAAGTAAAGAGATTTTTCCTTTGTCATATATTTTCTGGCAATTGCTTCCTGCACGATACAAAGTGTTTCCTGCACTTAGCAAATGTTTAATATACCAATAATATCGTTATCATTTTTATTTTTAAATTTATTTATTAAATAATATTTTTCTCTCCCACACAAGCTTAATGGACTCACGTGCTACATACTACTAAATTGAAAAAGAAAAAGAAGTTAACGTATCTCTCTCATATATCATTTAAAGGAGACTCCTTTAATTTTAAATTAATAAAATAAGATTTTTTACTTTATGTTTTTCTTCTAGTTTCTTTTTACTTTTTTCCATCGTATTATTTGTTATAGTTTCATCAAATTATAGAAATTAGGAAGAAACTAAAATTAAGTTGTAAAGAAAAAAAAATATTTTTTCAATTAATTGCATATTATTTTATTTTTTTATTAGTTTGTTAAAATAAGATATTTTATTGTTATGATATTTATCATTTGAGATGAAACATTATTCTCATTCAAACAAAATATAAAAAAAAATTATATAAAATAAATAAATAAAATAGAAATACAGAATTAAATACGAGAAAAAAAAGTTGCTAATAACAAATTTGATTGTTTAAATTTTTTCTTTTACTTTTAAATGTGTTATTCATGCAATAAACTTTAAATTATTTAGAAAATACGATTAATTTTAAAAATTAAATTGAACACATTATTTTTAAATATTTAATTTTGTAATAACAAATGATATATTGCTTAAAAAATATAGATATTTTTTAATATTTATAAGATTGTATTTATTATTTATAAAAAAAGTTTGTTAATATTATCTATCATCAAAGTTTGTTAATATTTATTAAGATCGTACTTATAGTTTTCTAAAATACTAAAATTATCCTTGATATTTATAAATTATTATCTCTCATCTTCTTTTATTTATTTTTTCTTTTACAATCAAAATGTCTTATGATTTTTGTAATTTTCCTATAACATCATTTTCTATATGAAACAATTTAATTTTCTACACTTTTTTATAACATATAATGATTTTCTTTTTCTTGCAACAATTTAATTTTAGTTTCTTCCTAATATGATGGAAGAATATACAACAAATAATGTAACATACAGAGAAATTAGGAAGAAGAAACAGAAAGCAAAAAACTCTTACTTTACTAATTTAAAATTAAGGAGATTCTTTAATATATATATATATATATATGAAGGAGGAAAAAACCTTAATTTCTTTGAGAAAAATCAGTAAAAAATCTTATTTTCTTAATTTAAAATGAGAGAGAGAAAAATAAACGTTAATTTCTTTGTTTTTTTTAATTTGGTGGTTCCACTGATAGAGGGCGTGAGTTAATTAAGCGTGAGAGAGAAAATAGATTATTTAATAAATAAAAATAAAAATAATAAGAATATTATTAATATGTTAAAAATTTGTTAAGTGTAGGAATTAACTCATATCGTACAGAAAGCAATTGGCTATTTTGCTTGGATAATCAAATTGTCACTTAAAGCAAAAATCATTGAGAAAAGAATTTTTCTTATTGTAATTTTTTCTCAAGAAAAAAAAATACAATTATGTGATAACTTGAAAATGTACTAAATCATCAAATTTTCCAACTTTTCGTGATACGAGCGTTTGGTAATATCATCATTAACTATGTTTTGCATTCAAAATCATATTTGCACACAAAAATGTAGCACATGGACTCAACATTTTATCACCATCAATACAATATGCGGTTAAATATACAATCTTACCTCAAATTCATTCAATTTTTATTCAAAGAGAATTTAAATAGAAATAATTTAAAAATAGAAAATATAAAAATAAATAATTAAATCCTTAAAATTTTAATTTATATACTTAATATAAAATACAAATATTTTAATTTCTTTTTAAAAACATATCTCTATTAAACTAAAATTAGTTATCGTAACTATCTAAGCTCTAGAACTCAATGTATCTTCAAAATACCTGTGCTATGTCTAATTTTCTATCCCTTTATCCTTGAATCCATTAGAATTAATAGAAACTCTAGAGATATAATCGTAGCTCTTTTTCTTAGCTTAAGATTATCAAAATCCAACCATTGTTGCTCCAAACATGTTCTACAGTAGATACAAAGGTCAAAAATAAATAAAAATGTCAAAATAAAGAGAAATTCAAATTAACTATAATTAACGATTAATTCAAATGAAAATCACAGCGACAACACTTAGCAAAAATATAAATATTAAACACAAATTTAAGTCCATTAGTTTAATTATAAGACACAAATGTATCTCACAAAATTTATTTACCAAACTTATTTATAATAAACGTGCATCCATACGCTCATTTTGACATTTTCACCAACACATTTTAATTATAACTTGTCTTGCTACGCACCCATTTGTAAATTGAGTAGTTAATAAATTACTTGGAAGTTATTGGCATTCAAAAAGTTGCATTTGGACCAAGAACTTTTTCATATTTATTAGAACTTATAGTTGGCCATGATGAAGACTTGTTCCAGAACAGCATATAAATATGATTGCAAAAATGAAATGGTGGCTGAAAACTAACTTTATTTTATCACATCAATTTTCATTCTATAAGTATATAATACAAATTTGGTGCTTATTAATATCTTGCCACTTTAGTACGTGGAATCTTTATAAAAAAAAAACATATAACTCAAGATTCATTCTTTCCAACTAGAGCAATTCCTTTGGAGGCATCCCAAGGCACACCAAAAAGGATTGAAGTTGTAAAGTGAAAAGAATATGTCCTAAACAAATTGTACATAACCCCCCTTGGGAATTTCCAATGGTTGAGTTTTGGTAGTTTTCTTTTTATTATTTAATTATTTAACACAAAAGCCAGTGAATAAACCATCGAGAAAGAGAATAAACTTAGCCATGTAAAGTGCATTAAAAAAAATAGTTATATGTAACACCCTAGACTTTAAATATAAACATTTTCATTAGATATTTAAATATAGATTAACTTAGTTGTAGAGATTAATCATTTTCATCAAATACAACTTTCACCATTTTTATCACGTCAAATAAAGTAATATCCACTTTCAATTTATACATTTACAGAATTAAAAAATATTGTATTCAATTTTAAGTTTTGATATTGATGATCCATTTTTTCATCGCCAAATTAAATGCACTTATATTTGTTTTAGATATGAAAAATCATATGTAGAGTCTTTTTAAACCAACCTTGAGATAAACACTTCAAGGAAAGAAATATAAGAAAGAGATTCTCAAACTAACTTATTTACAACTTAAAACAAAATTAAAAAAAAAATTACAGATTAAATTTCAAGTTTTCTTTCTATTTTCCCTTTTACAAGTGTTTCCGGAGAAACTAATCTTAATGTGTACTTTTATTTTCCATAGCTAGAAGCTCCTCTGTAAGGATGCTGTAAAAGTGCCTATTCTTTCATTTCCACGTCAAAATCTCATTGAAACATAAACTAAACATGTAAAGGCTTTAGAAAATTCACGTCACGGTTAACTCAAAACAGTTTCCAACACAAGTTATTATAGTGTTCGTGCATTAAAAACAGAAAAAACACGATATTGCTTATGACACCTAAACTTTTCATCCTCTTTATCTTTCTACTCGTTAAGTATTTAATTTTTGGAGTCACGTGTGAGAACAAATGGGGGTGTGTTAAATATAAACATGATTAAGAAAAAGGAAATTTTTTTAAAAAATAATAATAAAAAAGATGAACAAAATTCCCTCCAATTGATTGGTAGGTACAAAGCAGGGTTACTCTACTCTACTCCGCCCCCCCCCCACCCACACACCTCTCTGCCCCGCCAAAAGGAATGCGTTTGTGACGAATGACGATTCCATGTCTGCAAAATGCGCACTCTCTCTCTCTCCTTCTCCTTTTTCTATATAAAGCCTTCCGTTTACCTCTTCCCTTTCAGAAGAAACCTCAATTCTCTCTTCTCTTTCTCTCTCCGCAAATTGCTTAACCTCTTCAACGAACAGGAAGAAGAAGAAGAACGAGCATTCCTACTTTCTAGAACTTCGCGTCATTCAGGTCAGATTTCTCTCTCTCTCTTTCTCTCTCTTCATGTATCTTTCTCTGTGATATGATTGCCACGTGCTTGAATCGGAGAGTTAGATCCGACGAGGCGCCTGAGATTGTTGCGTTTCTTAGTTTTCGCGTTCTAATTTATTCATGACGATCTTGCTCTGGTGTACTCTTCTTGACTTGAAGGAATTCAGAACGAGAAGTTCGTTTCTGTTTTGCTAACGAAAACGAAAACGACCTCGTTTTGTTTGCTGTATCTCTGTTTTTTGCATGCGTTCTTGAGTTTGGTTTTATTAGTTGAATGAAGTGCAATTTTCATGCGTGCCAACTTTTATGAGAGAAGATTGACAGTTTGATGTTTATTTGTGAATTTAACTAATCCGTTATCCCGTACATTAGAATCAATTCATAGTTAGCATGATATATTCGAATGGAAACGTAAACTTCACGGTTAGTGGTATCGTTGACGCGTTATTTAAGCCTATGTGAAGTGAAGGATGAAAAATCCAGAACTAGTTATGGTCCAATTGCGTAGAATTGTTTATAGGAGCTTCTCCCGGTAGATATTTTGGTGGATATTGGAAGGAGAGTACCAGAGGTGACATCACGTTAGCGGGTTTGTGGTCCCCTAGGGTGTTTGTTAGTTTGTTTCTTTGGACTCAGAGCGTCTCCGAGAAAATTCGCCCACTTGTTTCTTGAAATGCCCTTTGCGACCTTGTAGTTTACTATGTGAAGCTTCTTTCTAAGAGTGCTTTGGCTTTCCTTTGTGTGTGTGGGTAGAGGATGGAATGGGAACTTTAAAAGAGAAAGGAAAGATCATATTATGATATCATAATGCCGAAAAGAAGCGGTAGAAATGAATCGGGGCCATGGCTTCTGAGGATAGGCCTTTAAGTTAAAGATGACTCTTGTTTCTCTGTAGATCAAGCAGGACATGTGACTCACTCAGGCACCCATGTGGTAGCGTTTGTGGATGCCAGGAATGATGGACCCTGAAAAAGTTCAGGTTTCTTCCGTTTTCTATATAAGATAGATTAGTTAGAAATACTTTTCTCTCAAGTTTCAACACCCTGCCTGGTCAAATTATATGTGACCATGCATAATCTGCCCAACTATTGTTCGTGGTAATGGGAGTGCCTTTTTTTTAATTGAAAATACTCATTATTTGTACCTTGTCCGTGTTTAGGTAAAAGTTAGGAACATGTTTTAGAGAGTTTCAATACATGTTTCTTGAATTACTAGATAAAAAATGACAAAGGAAAAGATTGTTGGTTGGCAGTATAGTTTTTCAACTTTCTTACCTGGGTATAACTCCCCTTAGTATGTTACTTCAGCTTTACTTAACTAGAATGAGAATTGAACTTGGGTGATTACTGCTAGTATGAGAGTAGTCCTGCAGAAAACATCAAATAAGGAAGGTTATGTTATGCCAGCGGCTTCGCATCTTAGGAGCGCATTCTATCTAGTATAAATGCCCATCTTTATTCAATTGGTATGACCTATGTGCCTGCTACTGAGAAGTGGATTAATTTTCCAAATGGATTTTAATTCCTCCCCATCAGATTGTACGTAGAGATTAACTTTCCCGTTTCTTTTTTTTTTTCACCGGACTCAGCTTCGTACTTTTCTTTCTTTTCCTTACCCGCCGTACCAAAAAGGCTGTTCCGTTTCATTTCATACACTTTGATAGGGCATTATGGTGAACCATACTGCTGGAGAGAATAAAAATCTTGAGAGTCAATTATCCAATGGATCTTTTAGACCAGTACTGATTGCAGAGACACAAGCAAGTTGACTGCCACTGGCTCAGGCAAAAAAAGTATAAAGTGGTGAATTAATATAGTATCTCTTGGTTCAGGAGCTGCGGTGTAAGGTATAGCCTGTAGACTCATGAGAAGGACATGGGCTGGGTGTAACGATTAACAGTATACATACAAAATTTTATACAATTAAATTAACTGCATTAATATCTTTATTCTCCTCTATTTTTCAATTTTGCAATCCAATTTATGTTTTCTTGTTGAATTTAATCTCATTATTTTTCTCGCTCCTGTTATTATTAAAAGGATATCTTAACACTTAATCAACCAGCGTAAAATTACATAATTAAAATAGTAAAAACACTAAATTTGTTCAAAATAAAGTATGAAATTTGAGAAATAGAAAAATTAGAGGGGGCAACAAATGAAGATATGATAATTTTTTTGTACAACTATATAGCTAGGAAGACAAAAAAATATGATATACATGCATATTAATTATATTTTAACTCTATCATGTGGGTTGTTATATTATATTTAATCACTTTGATAGAGTGATTAAATGTAAATAAATATGTAATGAAAGTATATTGATAGTGTTTTGTATTGATAATAAATAAACTATATAAATAAATATGTAATGAAAGTATATTAATACAAAATAACAAAAATTATAACAACAATTAAATTTTAATTTGATAAAATAAACTAGTAGGATAAAAAAACGCAACTTACATACATTGCTAGTGTTATCACTAATAATAATACAATAATAATTGTTTTTTAAAAATGTGAATTTCTCTTTTATTATTGTCAGCATAGTGAACTATTTGAGGATCGCATGCTTAAGAAAATAATATTTGGATATTCAATGTTATTCTATATCTTAATAAGATAGAAGGGAAATAAAAGATATAAAAAGTAACATGATGTATTTAATGTGAGCTAAATTGCTAATTGATGGGTTATTGTTATCTTGTACTCAATGTTATTTTTTTAATCTCATTTTTCATTATTGTTTTTTATCTATGCTGTTTTTCATTTATTTCTCTATTACTCATTTATTATATTTTTTACTCTCTCTCTCTCCATCCCCCCATCAATTATTTTCCTTATTTACTCCTCAAAGGAAAACAACCCACTTGCTCTCTCATCACATATCTACACCGTTTTGGCTTTTTATTTCACTTTTCTTTCTCTACTACATCACTTATCACTTCTAAGTTCTATAATCTTTCTCTCTTCTTTCTGTTGTCACGGTCTCTCTTTTTTCATCTCAATCCACGTCAAACTCAATAGGTTATCGACAAAGTAAGTATTTACCTAAAACATTCCTCATTTCTAGCTACTTCGTTTTTCTCTTATCGCACCATATATACTCTATCTGTCGAATCTACATTTCTCTTCTCTCTTTTTCCTTAGGTGTCTACTAACCATGGAATATTTTTCTTTTCAAAATATAAAAAGGAAGAATCTTCTCTTTCTTGGTCGTCACATACGTGCAACTTTCTGCGTTCCACTATTGTGCTAAAAACTGTCATTTTACCCCAGATGCCTAATAATTATTCTCAGTATTTTCTTAAGGAAGTCAAGCCAACTTTTCCTTATGATGCTGTCGCATCCCTTTTTTCGTCAGCTCATTCTTTCTCATTTATCTTAATTCCTGAAATTCTCTTGAAATCAACAGTAAAGTAGCATCGCTGGGTTATTATCCAAAATATTTATGGGATTAGAACGGTTTTTCCACCCTGAAATGTCCTTTCCACGACAAAAGTGTACTTGTGTTAAGCTTGTTAAAGTGCTTTATACGATTCTTACCAAAAATGGAATGCTTAGACGGCTCGTTCGTTTCATTGTTTAAGAAAGATATCCCCTATAGTTTGGGTCTTGACACACCCCTTCTATAATTGGGATACGTATAGACATCTTAGTAGATATGTTTTTGTTATTTTGTTTGAAAGTGAGACATGCTACAGTTGCAAACATTCAAGGATACTGATTCATGTACATAAACAGGTTAGAAATCTATTCACGATTCTGTGTTTTACACATTCCAATTCGAAAACTGGAAAAATCTAATAAACCTTCCCCATACTTTAAGGCGATTTGAAGTTAAGGGAAAAGTGAGTAAATAGGAAAAAACCTAGAGAAACTAACGTCAATAATAATAATAATAATAACAATAATAATAATAATAATAATAATAATAATAATAATAATAATAATAATAATAATAATAATAATAATAATAATAATAATAATAATAATAATAATAATAATAATAATAATAATAATAATAATAATAATAATAATAATAATAACAACATAGGTGAATAAGTCTTTGTGTAGATTGAGAAGTGGAAATAAGAGTCAAATAGAAAAAAAGAAGAGTAAAAAATTGAATAATGGAAAGTAAAAGATAATCAAAGCGAGATAAGTTAAAAGTTTTAACTTTTTACTATTTTTTTTTCATTTCTCACTCACTTTATTTCCTTTTTCATTTCCTTATTTTCACTTCTCAGTTCAAACAAATCATTTTTTGGAGAATAAATCCTCTTTAGAAAATGATCACAAGACGAAATCCTAATTCTTTAAGAAATTTTATTAATATTCGAATTTCAAGTGAGTTTTTTTGTGTTCTAAATATAAAATTAACTTTTTGGTCTTACAATAAAAAACTTTTTAGTCTAAATGTCCTTAACAAATATTTGGAATTAAAACATGTTTTTCTTTATATTATAGGACTAAACAGATTACTTTTAAATTTGAAGTTAAAAAATACATTTATTTAGATTCAAAGATATATATATATATATATATATATATATATATATATATATATATATATATATATATATATATATATATATATATATATATATATATAATGTTTTTATGAAGTAGAAATTAACAAAAAAATAACGATAAGACATTAAGACTTGAGAATATGAAGTTTGTTTTTCTATTTGACAGGATTTTCTCTAGAAAAGAAAGTATATCTGGTTCATCATCTAAGATTCAATATCCATCTGAACGTACTCATCAAATTTATGTCTTATTTGTACACAAGAAAAATATAATAGACAAAAATAAAAATAGCATATAAAATATGGGTGAAAAAAATAAAATAAAAGTTGAAAATCTTGGATCAAAGAAAAATAGAGAAGAAATAAAAGAAACAGATATTAGTGAATTGAATTGAATTCATGGCTGTAGTTTTCACTTCTCCCTCATGAACGAAGTATACCCATAATGTCCCTGGAATTACTAGTAACTATTATATGTTAACATTTGCCCCACATTGGATTGTTAAGATTATGATCCCACTAGGTATGATATCTGAGGCCATACTGTCTAGATGTCTTGTGTACGGAGCCATAAAATTTGTGGTACCGCCTACCTGACTGCAAGTTTGACAAATCTATGGTTTATTGGAATCCCCTTGTCATCCTGCATAGCTTTTACGGGTGGCCATTCCTTTTAAAAGTTGGATCTCTCGTATCGGCGTACACCAATTTAATTATGCCAACTCCCTTTGCCTTCACTTTGCAGAGAAAATTTTAAAAACGCTGCAAATCTTCTGTTAATAATTACTACCTTTGTCGTTTTTCCCGGACCAACGTGCAATTCGTTTATTAACCTGGTTTTCATATTCCTTATCTTTATCAATTTCAAATTTTATTTCTTCTTGCTCACTCTACACCGTTCCAGTATTTACGACTAGGTAAGTGTAAGGCAGAGCTGAATTCAATATTAGAAACTAGGTGGCCATGCATTTTTAAATTCAATCCATACCCAATTCAAATTTAATAAAATAGATCAGATTCATTTACATTTTAAAATCTAGTTTAAATTTATATTCAAATTAAATTAAATCTATAACTATTTAATATTATTTTTTTTACAGATTTTGTTTATTAAATGAAAATTGTCATTCATTTATACGCTTTAATTTGACTAAATTGCTATATGTGATGTAGGACAGGCTTGCAACTAAATTTCCTGAATTAATTATTTCTAACTGATATGACAGTTACTTGATAATAGATAAGGCTAATAATTATTAGTACAAAACTCGTTGAGTTTGTCTTAATTCAATTCAGTAAATATTGTTTTGAATTTATTCATTTTAACTTTATTATATAACATATTAAATTAGGATTAAAGTATAATCCAATCATATAAAATTGATTTTAAATGAGTAATCTTTGGCTTATATTCTTTAATTTTAAGCTAAATTATAAGAATGATTCTTCATTTTTTTATACTTTAATAATTATATTTTTAACTCAATATAATTCTCAAAATCATATTTTTACCAGTTTAAAATTAATTCCGTTTATACTTTAAAAACATTGACGGTTTTAATCTGTCATAAAAACAAATTATATTTGATAAAAAATTACTAAACTTTTTAATTGTGACTAATATAATTAACAAATAATAAGAAAGAAACTCACATCCCTTCCTTCCTCCTCCTTCTTCCTTCTCCCTTGCCCGCTCTCACCCTTCCACCCGTGACCCTATACTCTCAATCTTGTGACCCAATCATCAACCTCCTAACCCCAATTCCAAACGGTTCCAAATGATGATGAATCCAGAATCTCCGTGGAAGTGGACGGTTCCACTTCCTCCTTTCAGCTGATCTCCTTCAAAGGCGCGACCAAGTCAAACGCCATCTCCGGGGAGCAACACCATGATGTTTCAATCACCAACCTCTTGAGCACTGAGCTCGTCGACGACGGTCGCATCCTTACTTCACTCATGTAAACACCTCCATCTGCGGGCAAACCAAACCCGCCAACCACTCTATATTCATCAATGACTGTTGCCACGTGTACTGCAACCATTGCATGGCCCTCTACGTCGAATCAAAGCTGTCGCAAAATGTAGCCATTCCTGAGAGATTGAAAACGGTGGCTGGGAGGGATGGGGGGAAGAGATGGAAGAGCTGTAGGTACGTTCTTTTACGTTTTACTATAATGTGGCAGCTTTAAATAGTTAAGATCTCTAAATTATGAACTCAAGGAAATATAATTTAAATCGTTTCAAGAATATAAAAAATTAAATTATTTTTTTTAAATAAAAGATTAAACCAACTGGGATGCAAAAAGCTTACCTTAATCTTATCATTATCTCCTATCATTATAATTGTCAGTTTAGATTTAACAAGTGTTATTTGTTTTTAATAAATAGAAATTTCTTAGGTTCTTAAATTAATTATTTTAAAAAATAAAACACAATTATACAGGCATTTATAACAATTAATGCAACTTGAATTCTCGTGTAAGCTCTCTTATTGTTCCTATTTTTATTAATTAGTAATTTAAAAAAAATTATTATTTGATCAATTATATTCATATACAATAAGTTTATCACATTTTATAATAATCATTTTAAAAGTAATTTCTGTCTGTTAATAATATAAAAATGTTTGTACTAATAATGTATGCTGACTAAACTCTCCCCTTATTTTCTCCAGTCTTTTTAATAAATCTATAGATTTTTGTCTCACTCACTGTAAAGAAAATAAAAAAGCTTGATATCTTAATCATCATCGAACAAAAAATAGTGTAATTTCTTCAACTCTTCCAAAATAAAATGTCTATTTTAAAAAGATAAAATATAATAATTATTAATTGGAAAATTAATAGAAGCTACTGCCTAAAAGTTATTACCTCCTAAAATAAAACTGGTGACTACATATTTGAAGTTACATTACTAAACAGTATTGATGAAAAAGATAATTTATTATTCTTATCACACTATTAACTAATTATATATAAAAAACAATAATACGGATAAGATAAATTATTTTATATACAATGATTAAATTAGCATGCTTCATGTAAAATGTTATTGAAAATATTTATATAAGTTTTGTAATAATTAAGAGTAATATGTTATTTTTACATAAACCTTTAACTTACTACTTTAATAATTTTATAAAAGTAATATGATATTTTTCAGTGAAAATTTTATTTTAATAAGTTAGATTCTCATTATAAGATATCTTTTGTGAGTAGAAACAGTTTCAACAAAGGTATTACTTTTTACAACGTTACTTTTTACGATGTAAAACCCAATATTAAAAATACCATTTTATCTCATTTTTTTTTTAAACTAAAAATTTCTCTACGGTGAGTAGGGAGCATGGTTGGTTGAAGAATGATTTTCACCCTGGTTAACATAACCAATGTAAAATATTTTCATTCTGTTCTGGTGAGTAATTTGTGTAGTTTTCTGAGTAAAATATTTTCTTTCTGTATTCAACACAATCTCGGTTGTCAGCTGCATGGCAGTGAGGCTATATATGCCTTATAAAGCTAGCACGAGGATTCTACCGCTTTCTCTCTTTTTTTGTTTTGTTCTCTCACTGTTAATTCTTTACCATTTGATTCTGCAGATTGCCCACTCTCTACGTACCCGCCTTATCTTTCTTAAACCCTTTACCCCTTACCCAGCTGGAAAATTGACTCATTAAGCCACAACTCTTTGTTTTCTTTCAGTGTCCGCAGATTTCCGAGGCGTCTCCTGAGCTGGCTTTTCAACTCCTTTCTGTAATTTTCACTATTCTATTACTTCACATGGACACCTCTTACTTCTTCAGTATTTCCAATATATCATCCCTGTTATATATTTCTTATTTTTGTAAAAAAAAACTACCCACTGCTCTGTTTTCATTGCTCTGCCTTGTTTCTATTTCATTTCCATGAATGTATGAAGCACAGAGATGCGGGTATCCCATTTTCATAAATATGTGAAATTTGCCACTTTTATGCCCACCCTGTTCACCCCTTTTTCTGCCTTCTGTAATTTCGTGAATATTTTTTGTTTTCTCCTTGTTGCCTATATTTTGTTCTGGTTTTTTCAGAGTTGGAAAATTTTCATTTTTGCGCTGGAACAAACAACTGTTCTGTTTAGAAGTTTAATTTCTTTCATTTCTGTTATGATATATTTTTGTTGGAGTCTGAATTGGGGGTGTTTCGTATTTTTGTTTGCGAACGAAATGCAGGGGAGGAAGTTTTGTTACTTAGTATATTGATATTGAACGTCAATGGTTGGATTCCAGAGTGAGCATAAGGCCGGGAACAAGTACAATGGTAATTCTAATATTATTCCGGATCGTGTTGAACGTCTTATGAGACGAAGAGAGCTTTTTAAAAGCGGCAAGGCTCTTTTGAATGAGGCTCCTGATAGTAGTAATAATAATAATAATGTGATTACTGAATATTTTGAGCATGACCCGCGCTTAAGGGAAGATAATAATAACACTGCTGCTTCCTATGAACGATTACTGGAAGGAGTGGCGGCGGCAGTACGGGGCGAGAGGGAAGATGCCAGACCTTTCAAACAGCGGCTTTTGGTGGTCGCCAATAGGCTGCCAGTTTCGGCAATTAGGAAAGGCGAGGATTCGTGGTCTTTGGAGATAAGTGCTGGTGGCCTTGTGAGTGCTCTTTTAGGTATGTGGAATGTTTGTTCCCTTGCTTTACCTTTTTGGTTTATCATATTTCATGGTATAATGTATCTGCTCTGAAATTTCTATATGATTTAAACTGTAATTGGATTTAGAAGGTGGGTTCCAAAGTGTGCATTTGTTTGTTACATTTTGCGATGAACATGGTTCATTAATTTACAAGGGATAGTCTAACACCAGAAGTTCTTTATAAAGGTGTGAAGGCTTTGGAGGCAAGGTGGATAGGTTGGGCTGGAGTCAATGTGCCAGATGAGATTGGACAAAAGGCACTGTCGAAAGCTTTGGCTGAAAAGGTACTATAGTTTCTCCATTACGATGTTTGAAACAACTTTTGCATTTGTGCTGTTTCATCAGTTAAATATTTTAAATTTAAGCTTTCTCTTGTTGCCTGTGTTGCAGAGGTGCATCCCAGTATTTCTTGATGAAGAGATTGTTCACCAATATTATAATGGCTATTGCAACAACATTCTGTGGCCCCTTTTTCATTACCTTGGACTTCCACAAGAAGACCGCCTTGCTACCACACGTAGTTTCCAATCTCAGTTTGAAGCATACCAGAAGGCAAATCAAATGTTTGCCGATGTTGTAAACAAGCACTATGAAGAGGGTGATGTTGTTTGGTGCCATGATTACCATCTTATGTTTCTTCCACAATGCTTAAAGAATTACAACCCCAAAATGAAAGTTGGCTGGTTTCTTCATACCCCATTTCCATCTTCTGAGATTCACAGGACGTTGCCTTCTCGCTCAGAGCTTCTGCATGCTGTTCTTGCAGCTGATTTGGTTGGGTAAATTGCAGTTTGCTCTTCATAATAGTTAAGAATGTATTTGATATGGATATATTCTTATTTGTCAATAAGTAAGAAATGTTTACCTGTGCTAAATTCACGGTTAGAGAAGATAAACCACTAGTTATGCATATGAGGTACCAGTCAACCATCCGACTTGACCATTTACTTTGGGGACCAACATGCAATTGATAGAAAATCAAGTTTCTCTGAACATGCTAAGGCTAGGACCGCGTTACATTTTGTGAACATGAAAGAAACCAAACCCGTAACTATGCTTCATAAAATTTCTACTAATAATTTATAAAATACTTACAGTAAAATAGAATTTCATGTAAGCTAACCTTTTAAAATAGTTTATGCTTATTCAATTATTCCAATATTTCTGAGATCTGACCTTGTATCCAGTCAGTTTTTATAAAAATTGAAACATGAGATGAGCTTCCATCGAGTGATCAACTGGGTAAACAATAACTGCAGTCAAAATGTTGCTAGTTTTCTTGTTGAGGTCAAACCTTAGGTTAGAGTGATGCTAAACATGCGACTTGAAACAGTTTTGATGGGCCAGGTTTGATTTTAAACTCATAAAAATGTGTGTATGTGTATATATGTGTGTTGAAATTACAGTATACTGCCTCCATATCTCTACAGGTTTTAGTATTTCCAGTTTAGTTTGACACTCTTTCTTCATGCGCTAAACTTTGTGATTCTTTGTGTATCATTTGCCATTGTATTTATTTGCATTTTATTATGTTGCAATTGCTTCTGACTTGGATAAGTTTAATTTTTGTTGATTAGTTTTCACACCTACGACTACGCACGACATTTTGTGAGTGCATGTACTCGCATTCTTGGACTTGAGGGAACGCCTGAAGGGGTTGAGAATCAAGGGAAGCTGACTCGAGTTGCAGCAGTACGTTTTAACAAAATTCGTCTTTAGTGCATGTGCTTAATATGTACATTCAAAATTGTGTAATGAAATTTATACAACAAACTTTCATAAAACATTATTCTTTAGCTTTAACCTATTATATGCTGAACTTAAAAATTAAGCTATTTATTTACTTCTTTTCCCCTGTATTTCAGTTTCCAATAGGTATAGACTCAGAACGATTCATACGTGCACTTGACCTTCCTCAAGTTAAGGGTCACATAAAAGAATTACAAGAGAGATTTAAAGGGAGAAAGGTGCATCTCTCACTTTGTAGTAACTGCGCTTTCTTAGTTATATTGTATTCAACATGTTAATTGATAATGACTTTGATTTATAAGTTTTTCTATAATAAATTACAGATTATATAGAGTACTCAAAGTTTAGGACAAATTAGATACTATGAAATTATAGATATGGAATTCTGTGATGCTTTGCACCGGAGTAAATTATTTTCCTTTGAAATAGATTAGATAAAAAAGAAACAGAAACAGACACCTTGGGGGTTAGCTATTACGGGCCAGTGGACTCAAAGAACCATCTTCATTATAATTAATTCTTGTATCATAATGGGAAATGCAACGTGACCTTAGAGCGAAGTGCTAATTTAATGTGGTTCCTTATCATTTGACTATTACTAAACCATTCCATGGCTTGACAGGTAATGTTAGGTGTTGATCGCCTTGATATGATTAAAGGAATCCCTCAAAAAATACTAGCATTTGAAAAATTTTTGGAAGAGAATCCTGATTGGCGTGATAAAGTTGTTCTGCTTCAAATTGCCGTGCCAACAAGAACAGATGTTCCTGAGTGTATGCTACTCAAATTATTTCATTTTTCTCTTGTTCCATCTTTAGGGTAGTAAGGAAAATTTACATATACATACATATATGCATATATATATATATATATATTTCAATAATTGGATGATCAAAAGGACAATCTAGTGTTTTCTGTTCCTTTGTAGTTTATATTTTGTTCTGATATTTATTGGAGGAAACAAGTCCTTTTACACAAATGAAAAAAAGAAAAATAAAAAGTAACAAAGCACTTTTGAGTTTTCTTGTATTGTACAATAGTATATATATGCTTAATGACTTACATATTGTATTTTCAAATTCATGTTTAAATATTTTTATTAATGAGAAATTGTGCCATTGAAAGTTTGGCACACAAATAATATTTTGTGCTCACAACAATATAATTATGCCATTTCATTTATTTTGCTGTCTATGTATTTTGTTATTTTAGTTGTGTGATGGGCCAAGTTCTGCTAGGATGTTATGTTTGTGTTAATTATTTATTAGGTAGTTATGGAAGTAGTTAAGGAATCACTTTGTTGTTTCAAGAGTTTTGAAGGAGAATTTTTTCTGTTAAGGGGAAACATGTGTAGTTGAATTATTGTTCTTCCAATATAGTCTATAAACTGATGATTGTGGTAAAAATACAACAATTTGTGCTTTCAATTCCCGTCCAACATTTGGAGAACAGTTTTCTCCCCTTGTTTGATAGCATGTGTTAAATACTTGCTCTCTTAAAGGCTTAAGCTATTTGGTGGTGGCAAGGATCAAACTCTTGACCACTTGGTCATAAAGGCCATATACCATGCTAAAGATTAAGCCTCCTAAAAGCTTAAGCTGTTAGGTAGAGCTTTAAACTGGTTTTGTATTCCTTATACTTTGGGATAGTTTTGCTCTAGAAATATGCTTAGCTGGTGCAGTTACCAACTTTACAAAAATATTAATCAGTTTAGGTGGAAGACCAAAAAAGTTTTATATCTTCAACAGCCATCATTTGACTATAATTTTTTTATCTATTTCTTGCATACGTACAGATCAAAAGCTTACAAGCCAGGTTCATGAAATTGTTGGTCGCATCAATGGCAGATTTGGAACACTTGCTACCGTTCCTATACATCACCTGGTGCGTTTTTAATACAATGATCATTCATTAAAAATATGTTGATACATTGTCACATGCAATACAAGATTCATCTTTTTTGTAAATATCATATCTTGTTAGATTTTCTATTTGACATATGAACTGTGGCAAACAAACCTTCATTGAATTCACATAAATTGAAAAACTGAAAATGAGCAAAAATGAATTTCAGGTTGGTCTGAAGATCTTAAGCTATATGTCAAATCCTCTTGTTGATTAGTGCAACTGTATTAATTAAATTGTGAGTGAAAAGTGCACGTGTTAAAATTCTACTTTGGGCATTTTTTTATCCAATAACAGCCAAAAACATAATTCAATTTATCAATTTTATCTTTATTCTATCTGTCTTGTGTGTTTATCTGTAGTTTTGTACCAGACACCCTGCATAGGTGCTCTTTTTAATATTATTTTGAACTATCACGGTAACCATGCAAACAAGTTTTAGTTAAAGTATTTAAATTTGCTGCATATTTGTTCTTATTATAATGAAACGACATTAAAGTATTTTTGCACTAGTTTTGGAGTATGTAAATATGCTTTTGTCCTATATTCGTTGGAAATAGTAATTATGTATCATTGTATTATTATCTTGGTTACTACGCTGGCAGCCATTCCTTTGCACATTAGAAGAATGATATCTTTTCAGATTTGGATACGGTGTAGACGCACTTAAAACAAATGCGGTGTTTAATTTTCAAAGTGTAACATGGGAAATAAGTACAAGTGGGTTGATAATCGGCTATAGACTACAGACTGATTGCAAAGATGTCCTTTTCTCTCTATTGAATAAAATTTAACTTCAATTAAATTAAATTTTTTATTGGACTTTACACAGTTGATGTATGAAGCTAACAAGGACCAAGGATAGAGGTTTAATTCACAGTAAATGTTGTAAACTTGTCTATGTAAGTTGAGCACTTGGTCAAGCTTGTCTCTTGTATTTAAAAGAGCCAAATTTAAAGTTTAGGCATGACTTGTTTCGAATATGAAGTTTGAGTTTCACTTGTTTGGTTTGTTTTTGCTTTTTGATTATTTTCTTTTCCTTGACCTTTCTCAGGCAAATGAACATCTCCTTAATTATTTTTTAACTTTATTAGTTCTATATTTAGCAGACATTTTTATGCCAGTCTATAAGATAAGAGAGCATAAGACTGAATGAATATTTAGTTAGAAAAGTAGTATTAGTAATAAATAAGATTACAATTCTCTAAATTGAAATATAATTTACCAAGTAAAACAATATATAACTGCTCTAAAATTATAGTTTTTACCATGGTAGTTAGTATCGTATGATACGTATCGCGATTCGTTCCAAAAACTACTTAGCACGATACGTATTGGTATATGTATCGTTTTATGTCCTGAATCACACAATGAATCGTTTGAATCGCATTTGAATCGTGTGATTCGCGATTCGTTTCCGTTGTAGTGATTCATGGTAATCGAAGGGTCACTGGAAAATGAAAAGTCTTCAAAAGTTAAAGTAAACGAAAGGTCACATTGAACACTAAACGAAGCATCGTGTATAGGAGAATGAAAAGTTTGGGAAAAAAATCTAGCTTTCTTTTGTTTATAAATTGAGAAGGCAAGGAAGGTGAAAAGAATAACAAAGTAGAGAAAAACACTTATAATATATTTTTTTGTTTCTTTAATAGGTCCAAGAAATTCAAATACTAAGGTTGACAAAAAGGGAAAATCAACCATAACTGCAAATGATAATGACATTGAAGAGATAGTGGAAGAGGAGGAGGATGAGGATGAGAATGATCTCTAAGAGAATGCTATATTAGAAGAAGAAGATGATCTAAGTGACATTGATCTCGGTGATGATGAATGAAAACATAAGATTAGGATGGAGAATTTAAATATAAGAAATAACATTTTAAGTCTTATTGTATTTTGATTTTGAGGATTGAACATTTTGTTTCATTTTGATATATGATAGTCTTAATGTTTTTTTCATGTCACTTATTCTTATTTAAAAATATCATATTTTAGTTATAATGTATCTTATGATTCATAAAAAGATTCGATTCACGATTCAAAAAAATCGTAAAACGATTCACGATTCGAATCTCGATTCAATAACCATGGTTTGTACAGTTGAATATATAGATAGGGAGAAAAAACATTTAATTTTAAGCTTGAACTTGACTTAAATTTGAATTTACATTTTACTATACTAGACTAACAAGTTTGATTTATCATTTAACAAGTCAAACTCATGAGTCCTGGAAACTCAATTAATTTACACCCACATTCATAGCTGTGTGCCTTTAATATTAGATAAGTCATGACTTTGGATGTAAATAAAATTTGACATTTTTTACACTTATTCTGATTATCAATCTACATCCCATAGTAATTATTATTCACATTACAATGCTACAGCTTAATGAATTTGCTATGCTTGCAGGATTGCTCTCTTGATTTTCATAAACTATGTGCTTTGTACGCTGTTACCGGTACACTTCATCTGCTTTTAGATTTCTTTTCCTCTCTGCCAAAGTCCATTGAGTAAATTTTGACGTCAATTTGCCTTTAATCTATTGTCAGCATGTGTGAGGATAGGTTCATACATTTGTAAATTCATACTTATTTATCTAAAATGGAATGCGATTGTTTCAGTGTTCTTTGGACATGAAAATTATTGTCATGTATTGGACGTCACCTTTCCTCTAAAGCTCTTCATTGCAAATGTTATTTAAATATATAAAGTGTTAGAAACTGCTTAAGAATGTGTTAGGAGAGTTATTTAGTTGGTTAGAGGGGTTAGTTAGAAAGATAGGAGAGATGTAGATTTCTTGTTATTGTAAAAGTTTTCCCCTTTTGAACACCTGACTTCATTTCCAACAGTGTGAAATGAAGTTAGGCTTAAAATATTACATTTTTGGGACAATATATAGTGGGAAAAGATGACAAAATATGTCTAGAGCACTGGCCTATTTACTATATATTTACCAGAATTCTCAATTGTCATTGAAGGATTAAGTTTGTTTGTTGATGATATTCAAATTTTTTAATTAAATTTTCTGCTAATATTGTGTACATACTCCCTTGCTCTTACCCAGATGTAGCACTTGTCACCTCTTTAAGGGATGGAATGAATCTTGTTAGTTATGAATTTGTGGCCTGCCAAGATAAAAAGAAAGGGGTTCTCATTCTCAGCGAAGTAACTACTAGAACTTTATCTTGTATTTGTGATTTCTTTTAATTTATCAATACATGCTATGTTAATGTTGAATAATTAAGAAGAATTGATTCAGATTTTAGTAGTTGGAACTTTCCCCTACTGTCTATGTCTTCAGGTAATTGTACCTATGAGAAATTGAGCAATTGATCAAAAGTTATTGACCTTAGCAATTGACCAACTTACCTTCCTTATTAACATATCTGCATTTTAAATATCTGATCTTACATTCGTATTAGTATTCTCTGCTCTTACCTTAAATTTTTTGCAATTTAAAGTAGTTTGGACAAATTAGATACAAAGTTTCATCTCTTATTCCTGCCAAGATTATAGGTCTATATTTATAGAGGGCTCTCAATACCTCTCACTTATGGTTTGCTAAACGTAGCTTTTTCATATATTTCTTCCTTTTAACTTGATATCTATGTTCAGCTGGACGTTTCTCAATTGCGTTAAATAGACAAAGTATCATCTTGATCTAACATTTGGTATTCTTTGTTTAGTTCGCCGGTGCTGCACAGTCACTTGGTGCTGGGGCAATTCTAGTCAACCCTTGGAACATCACAGAAGTTGCCGCTGCAATTGCCAAGGCTCTGAATATGAAATCGGAAGAACGAGAGAAGAGACATAAGCATAACTTTAAACATGTAACAACCCACACTGCTCAGGAATGGGCAGAAACTTTTGTGAGGTATACATGTACATAGAGTATTAACAATATCTGGTCTTATAAATTTGAACTTTGTGATTAACAATGAGGGTGGTGTATCTTTTTACAAAATGTTTATTTCACATATTTGGATTCAAACTTTAGTATGTTCTTCTGTCTCTAAACACCGTGTACTGTTCTTTCTTTTAAAGAAATAAATAAGACATGGATGTTATTTTCTTGATTTTCCTAATTAATTATACTTATCACTTTCATCTTAAGACTTCAGTTGGTTCCTATAAAACCATGTAGATGATGGTTATTTACTAGTGAGGCTGTAATATTAGGAATAGAAGAAAGATGTACAGATGCCTGATTATTTATTATTATGAACCAAAACGTGTTTAGAACAAGATTCCCAATACCACAGTGATCCTTATCTTTTAAATTTTGCAGTGAACTAAATGATACTATTGATGAGGCACAACTAAGGACAAAACAAGTTCCACCACGGCTACCAACAGAGACTGCAGTGGAACGTTATTTGCAGTCAAACAATCGGTTGCTTATTTTGGTATTCTGTCTTATCATGAATCTTATGACTTCTTTGAATACAGATATTTAAGGAACCCTTATAAACCTTTATGTTTTGTCTAAGTATTTTAGTACTGCTTTGATGTTCCCTACTAGCTACTTTAGAAAGAGATAAAAACATTAGGTTGTTTTATAGATGATGGTTCAGATTTGGCGAAAATGAATCAGACGTAGTTCTTAGATGAAAACAAAGAAGACTGTAATGGAAGCTAGATCTGAAGCGTATTACTGAAATGAGTCATCTGTTGGAAAGAGGAAAAATTACAAGTAATTAAGTCATTTTCTCCCGCATCAACAAACTGTACGTTCTTTCTCAGTCTTTTGAACCAAGGCAAACTCAAAGTATGGGATAAGATATATTAGAAAATAAATCCACTGTAAAATGTGGATATATTTAGCTTGAAGATCAAATTTATCAGACATGGAACAGTTTTATCACTTCAGGAAAGTCAAATGGGGAATTTTTCTAGAACCTGGCAGAATCTATGACATGTTCTTATTATCTGAAAGTTCATAATAGACTTGGCTCAATTTGGTTGTTTGTGGAAAGATGAACAAAATTCCTAATTAGGGATCTTCTTTGTAGTATTGCAATAAAAGAATTTGTTAACATATACATCATTTTTAACTGTAAAAGTAGTCATGGAATCAATAGAATTCAAGAGATAAATGTCATTTTAACTATATTTATGAAGGCCTGGTTAACTGTGGGAGTTATGTTTTCAAAATATTGAATGTATGTTAAGTGTGTGTATGTGTGTGTTTATCCAGATACTTTGAGTAATGAATCTAATTCCAAAATTGTGTTTCCTTTATTGTGTGAAATCCCTGAATATTAAGTTATACTCCAATATCTTTTGTTAATTTTCAATGCTTCACTAATATTAAGTCATGAACACTTTGTTGTAATTTTTAACACTTTCCCTTCACATTGGTGATACGCACTGCAGGGTTTCAATGGAACTCTAACCGTACCAGTTGAGAGAAAAGGTGATCAGTATCAAGAAACTGAACTCACAATGCATCCAGAACTGAAACAACCCTTGGCAGAACTTTGCAGTGACCCAAAGACCACAGTTGTTGTGCTTAGTGGAAGTGGTAGACCAGTTCTAGATCAAGTAATTCTTCTTACATTACCTTCTTCTTTATGAACTACTTGATCCAATGTTAACTTATCACTATTACAGAACTTCAAAGAGTATGACATCTGGCTAGCAGCAGAGAATGGAATGTTCTTAAATCCTTCTAAGGGAGAATGGATGACAACAATGCCAGAGCAACTAAATATGGAATGGGTTGACAGCGTGAAGGTACTTATTTGAAGTTTCAATTGTTTTTTATTGTCTTTCTCCTTCACAATATTGACTTACATTGATGATCCTTTGCTTTCAGCATGTTTTTGAGTACTTCACAGATAGAACACCTCGTTCACATTTTGAAGAAAGGGAAGCTTCACTAGTATGGAGTTACAGACATTCAGGTGCTTGAATTCTGTTTTAGTAGACCTCTTTTGTATTTTGCCTGCTGTCTTTCCAATTACTGATCACGTCACTTTGATATAGATATTGAGTTTGGAAGACTGCAAGCTAGGGACATGCTGCAGCATCTCTGGACAGGGCCAATTTCTAATGCTTCAGTTGAAGTTGTTCAAGGGAGCCGGTCTGTTGAGGTGCGAGCTGCTAATGTTACAAAGGTAATTTCTTAATAATTTATTTTTCTCAGTTATTTTTCACCTGAAAATTTTTTGAGTTAATATATATATACACTTATCTTTTGTTTAATCAGGGAGCAGCCATTGACCGTATTCTAGGGGAGATAGTCCACAGTAAATCCATGACAACACCAATTGATTACGTTTTGTGTATAGGACATTTTCTAACAAAGGTGAATTAAATTTTAATTTGATCCCTGATATGTTCTGTGAATTACTTTTTTTATGTTTTTTATCTGTTTAGGGAGAGATTGTGTTTGTTCTAATGTCCTGTTGAGCGTGCTTCGTATGTGACAATTTTTAGTTTAGTGTCATCCACTCTTTAGCTTGTTCTTCCTGATCAGAATTCCTGATAAATCTATTAAAATGCACTGATGGTTTACACGGAGTATTATTAATCTAAAATGGATTTTGATCTCTGTGGCTCCAGTATGTTTAGTGTAATGAGCATTGTAGGCTACTGAATCTGACATTATGAGTTGCGGCAGGATGAAGATATATATGCGTTTTTTGAGCCAGAGCTACCTTCTATCGGTGTGGGACTTCCACGAAGTAAGGTAACAGAAGGAGTTAAGTTTCCTGCAGAGAGGATATCATCATTGAAGATTCCAGCAAGTAAAAATGGAACAGCAAAATCATCCCAAAATAAGGGACAACGTATTGTGCCAAATTCTGAGAGGAAAACAAATAATCATGTGTGCCGTGCGCCACGTCGTCCAGCTCCTGAAAAGATCTCTTGGAATGTGCTTGACCTGAAGAAGGAGAATTACTTTTCTTGTGCTGTTGGACGAACACAAACCAATGCTCGGTACACGCTTGGATCACCAGATGAAGTTGTTGCATTTCTGAAGGAACTAGCCAACGCATCTCCATACTCTTATGTCTGAGAGTTAAGAATTGCATCTTTTTGCAGTCCTACTTCCTTCTAGTGCTAATATTTCAAGTTAGGTTGGTCTTTTAGTCTCTCTCAATATTTCTTGTACATGATTGATCGGGCTTCATTTAGTCAAATTTGCATTTCATTCTCACCCCTCCTAATAATATCTTAAGTCTGCCTTCCAATCTTTTTACACTTTTTAATACGTTCCGTCCCCTTATAATATGTTAAATTTACACTCCAATCTTTCTAGATTTAGTAAGAAATACCAGAACTATATTTCCGCCGTGTTTAAGAGTTGTGGATTCACATTCAAACAGAAACTTAAGTAAAATTTTATCGAAATATGCTTTTGCTATGTATTGTCAAATTATATCCCCTTGTGCAGCTAAGTTTATATAAAAAATACTTTAAAAAGTTTTTAATAGTAATTAAATTATGATAATTTTAGATGGAGATAAATTCAATTGAAACTTGAGTAAAGTAGGAAGTATAAATCATGAATAATCATGAATAAATGAAAGACCCTACGTATCTCCAAAAAAATAGTAATACTTGAAAGATATGAACTGATGAGGCCTACCTAACAGTATACTTGAAATATTTCGAGGAAAACTACTTTGGGAGAAATTTAAATGTAAAGATTGTTATTGGGAGGTTGTAATCACTTTGAAAATCAAGAATATATTTGGAAAATAGTCATTTTTCTAAAAATATATTTCACCGACTTTCTATCTATTCCTTTTCTTTTAAAGAGCTTAAATATTCATATTAAAGCACAGGCAAATTATGGTGTTTAAATTACTATGCTTTAAAACAAAATGAGTTTTATTCTAATTTAATTATAACTTTTTGACGAAATAGTAAGGGTTTGATCTAACATGTTCAACTAAATCAAATTATAAATCTTAATCTTCCTCTAATAATAAACATAAGATTTCTTTACCTTTTTGAGTTAAACTTCACGTTTTGGTGTTAGCCTACAACGAAACATCTTAGTGGTGTTATTTGAAAACTTAATCCTTACTTCGACTTAAAACGATAGAGAAAGGAAGTAATATTTATGTTGAGACTATCTTTTTAAACTCTTTTTACCAAGTTTTGAAGCAAACTTACATCCAAAAACTCATTAGCAACAATGGGTTTCAATGACATAGAAACAATAGAAAAAGATTTGGATGGAGTAGAAGAAGTCATAGATAAATATGAAAAACACTTAAGTAAAGAATTTTTGAGTGTGTAAAAACACAAAGCTAATCATAACACAAAAGAATTAACTGAATGTAAAAAATATTTTTATTCCATGTTGCTTCTTATATTTTAAGATAACCAAGTGAAATATTTTAAGAATGTTTTGGTATATATATCCTTTTAATTGAAATAAAATTAACTATGATACAAATTAATTTTTTAATAGAAATCAAATCAATTATTGATGACATACGCAACAACCACCTTAGTATAAAGAGATGATAGAGTTAGAGGATTGATCAGAAGTTGTCTAGGAGTTTGGTGGATGTATTTGAGTTTATTTAGACCTCCAATCAATCTTTAGATTCAAGTTTAACTTTGACAATATCACTCTAGATAATATGGAACATCAAGAACACAAGACCTCTATATGTAAATTTTGTATAGTGTAGTTTAAGAATTTATTTTGGATCTTATATTTTAAGTCAAGTAGTATAGGATTTTGTGTTTTGTATTTGAGTCATGAATAGATTAGGTTTAGAATAACATAATTTGGTGCATCTAAGGTTACATTTGGGCTTCGTGTCCAAAGGAGAAGCTTGCACGATAAACTAGAGTTTAGAACTTCTACATGTGAAGTTTTTGATGCAAGAAGCTTCTGACCCAAGCTAAGATTAACTTGAAGCTTCTCCTACAAGCTTAAATATCTAAGAGCACTATAAATAGAGTATTTGATCTTGTAATTTTTAACTTTAAATTAGTAATAAATTGTTGTTAAATTAGTGTTTTTAACTTGTTTATTAATTCTCTCTAGAGTAGTCACGTAATAAATCTCTACTAAACTTCTCCTCATTCTGTTGGTCTAGGGTTTACTCACACTCATTTTAAATCATATTACCTCACCACAAAGGAGACATATTCTACTTCCTTCACACTTCCACGTACTCATTCCATCTCCATTAAAGAAATCCAAATTAGAACATGATGAAGAAGAATAACTACATTAGGCGCCTCCTATAAATTATGATATAAGTTTTTTTTTTTTTTAATAACAATCGAATCAATTAGAATAAAAATTACATTTTAGATTATTATGAAATTAATTATTATAAGTGCTTTTTATAGTAGTAATCAAATCTTATACAAATTATACTTTTTAAATAATATCATAATTTATTTGTATCATACTTTAATTACTATACTTAAATTAATTATTATGGTTATCTCTTAAAATAGTAATCGTACTAATTATTATACAAATGGTCTTGTTATTTTGTTTCATATTTTTTTATCAAACAAGAAAGCAGAATCAAATGGAAAACAAACCAAGTCCAAATCAACATGACACCTAGCCTAAAAGACTAGAATGATGCTTATGTGGACACAATTTTCAAAACTTTTACATAATATTAATATAAAAATTTGTCAGTAATGCATTCACATTTTTACAGTATGATTGCTAAAGATAATTAAACTAATTAAGTCATAATAATGTATCTCCTCATATTTTCACATGTCAAATATTAAGTAACTACACAAACCCATATTCATGTATTATCCTACTTGTTATTCTTCTTCAAAAATGGAAGTGTAACTAAATATCACAGCTTATTCCTTTTAGAAAGTATAAGTCGAATTCAATTTCCCAAAACCATGTAAATTTTACTTTGGTTCATCCCCATTCCAAACATTTGCTGTTCCATCATACTTACTATTTTCCATGTCTTAACAGGAGGAAATTAAATGAATATCTCAGAAGCATCCATTTCACTGCATAATATACAATGCAAATGCAATACAAGCATAACTCCATAGCCCAGAAAAACGATATAATATATGAGCAATAAAAGAATACATGTCTTCCAGATGCAAAAGTTGCACGAATAAGCTTTTAGGTACCAAAACCACTATTATCTAAAGCTGCTTTTGACAGAGACTCTACAAACTAGAATAAAGCAGCAGAAATTTTAACTTAGAAACCACATCTGGGACAATTATAATACTTGCCACCTTCTAAACAAAGTAACATGATGCAACTATGCTGAAACTGGAACACTTATAGCTAAGACAACAAGAACTACATCGGCTAGTTTTGCGGTACGGTTCTTATCAAAACCCAGAACAATGAAATAATGAGTGATCTACGTAGCCCGCCACAAAAATGCATAACCTGTGATGTCTAAATCATGAAATAGCTTACTGTTTGTAAGCAGTTTTCTTGTTTGGCTCAAAAACATACTTGATCAGTGATTCCTTGATGGAAAGAAGCTCAGGGAACTCTTTCTTCAATTTGGTTCCGTCCATCTCATTGTTGCTCCGTGGAGCAACGATCACCTTGGCTTGCTCTTCAAGGTTGAAGTTGACCCACTTGAAGCTTGGATCAATGTAATCCCTGTACATCTCAAGAATCTCATTGTGGCTCACTGCCCCAGGATTTGTGAAGTTCCAGATGCCCCTCAAGTTTCGTTTTGCCATCTCAATCGAAATAGGCAAAAGTTCATCCAAAACGGTCATGCTGTTTGGAATGTTGACGACTTTGTTATAACGAGAAATCTTGGTGATGAAGTTACGTGGATTATTCAAGTCAGATGAAATTGGCATGCGAACCCTGAGGGTGCACACATTGTCATATTCTCTCAAGAGCTCTTCAACCTGATAAAAGTTCACATCCAAATTATATGATATAATTGTAAGAATAATAGAAAGGGAATGAGGCAATAATAACATGTAAGTGAGCTTACCATAGCCTTAGTTTTGGAATAGAAAGAACCAATGAAATTGGGTTTGTCTTCCTCCTTAAAGCCAATGCCAGAACCCTCTGGATGAGCTGCATCGTACTCAAATATGCACCCAGTAGCATAATTTATCATCAAGATTCCATGCTCTCTGCTGACATCAGCCAATGTTAAAGTCCCAGCAACGTTGGCGCGGATGGTTTCTGTTTTATGGGATTCACACCAATCAACATTGGGTCTACCAGTCACTCCTGCAGCATTAAAAATGTGTGTAGGCTTCACATTCTGAATATCAGCCAAAAGTGATGCACGATCCTCTAGGCGCCCTCTTCCATATTCATAGGGAATCCCTTGCTTTTCACACAACTTCCCAAGCAAACCCCCGATCCAACCTGTTCTTCCATAGAGCAAGAACTTGAGAGCATGCTTATGAGAAGAGCCAACATTCTTGGTTGTTGGAACTACCATTCGAGTATTAGTTGAGACATATGATGCAGGTTTTTCTTGTTCAGATCCATCAAAATGTCTCTCCAATCCACAGGGCATCATCAGCATCCTTGGATGAGGAAGCAATGCACCACTGACATCACCCCACCAATCAGGATTGTTGATATACCAGTCCATGGTTTTCTTCAAGCCCTCTTCCCAAGTGGTCCTCTCAGACCAACCCAAGACCTTCAGCTTTTCATCATCAAGAAAGTATCTCTGGTCATTAAATGGTCTGTTCTCCACAAATTTTATACTAGTCTCTGAGTCCATCTTAAAAAGCCTGCATATATCTTTGGCAACATCAATAACTCTCCTTTCCTTCTTAGTACCAATATTGTAAACATGCCCAACCTCTCCCTTGTGAAGGATAAGTTCAAAAGCCTCTGCAACATCTTCACAGTATAAGTAACTCCTTACATTGGAACCATCCCCATGGATTGGAAGAGGCTTGCCTTGCATAGCCAGGAGAATGAACTTTGGAATTAACTTCTCAGGAAACTGATTGGGCCCATAAACATTGTTCCCACGTGTTGTGATCACAGGTAACCCATATGACCTGCCATATGCCATGACAAGCATTTCTGCCCCAGCTTTTGTTGCAGAGTAAGGATTCGTGGGAAGTAACTGAGAAGCCTCGTGGTTTCCAACAACAGCATCCTCATCTGTCTCTCCATAGACCTCATCAGTGCTCACATGGATGAACCTCTTGATCTGGCCAGTTACCTTGCAGGCTTCTAAAAGGACATGAGTTCCATATATGTTGTTCTTGGTGAACTCAAAGCTGTTGCCAAACGAGTTGTCAACATGAGTTTGAGCAGCAAAGTGCATTATTGTGTCAATGGACTCGGTAATGAGTAGGTAGTTGACAAGATCAGCACTTCCAATATCTCCCTTCACAAACTTGAAGTTGGGAGATGATTTTGAAGGAATGAGGTTCTTCAGATTTGAACAATAATCAAGCTTGTCAAGAACAACAATTTTGTACTCGGGATAACTCCGGACAAGCCGGTTGGCAACATGAGATGCAATGAATCCAGCAGCTCCAGTTATGAGGATATTTTTTGGTGTGTGCGTAGCCATGTCAACCAACTTCTACAATAAAAATAAGGGAAAATCACAATATACATATCAGAATCACAATCACCAAAAAATAAACAAAGAAAAAACAAAATATCCATTTTTTATTAAATCACACGTCAATCAAGGGGCTATCTAACTTATTCCAAGTACAAAAGCCGAAAACCTGCATACCGTAACATAGGTTCTGTTTTTTTCTAGAGTTATTCTATTAGAATTGGAATTTCTCTGTGGTAATATGTATGATAAAGAGTCCCATGAAATGTGATTGCATATACTAACGTGAAACTCCAAATCTGATTTGCAATTTGCAATTAGAACCGCAGTTTTACACAAGTTAAGTTAGACAGCCCCATTAAAGGTAAGCCACTTCTGCATAAACTTTTAAGAGAGTAATGAGGAAATCAACCAACTACTGCAGAAGTTATGGTAATGTTCACATTGCAGGAGGTGACAGTTTGAAACCACCCTGCCCTTTGTGCAGGGTTGAATAAACTATGAGGATAGTGTCCATCTGATGGTAAATGAGATGATCCAGAGAGTATAGCAGCAAAGCTCAGTCCAATGGAAAAAGTAAAACAAAACAGCCAAAGGAATATAGGAACATATGTTCTTGATCCAGTTTTTTGAGATGTAAAAATACAAAAACAAAACAGACAAGGGAATTGTTATTGTAATTATTATATAATAATTCTGTAACCAACTAAAACAAAAACAAAAACTCCAACTCCACCTTGGTAATAAATACAAAGGAATAAAAACTAATAAACAAATAAACAATGTTAACAAAAGAGATTGATAAAAAAAAAAAAAAAAAAAAAAAAAAAAAAAAAAAAAAAAAAAAAAAAAAAAAAAAAAAAATAAAAAAAAAAAAATAAAAAAAAAAAAAAAAAAAAAGGACATAACTCAGATTCCACACTAACACTACCAAATGCAATGAAATTTTCACAAAACCAATTACCCTTGCTTCAGAAAAGCAAATCCAGCACAGATCTGATCATTTCACAAGATTAAACCGAAACCATCACGTGGATCACGACCCAGCAGAATCACGGAACAACAATACCCTCATAATAATCACAGATCCAACCAAAAGAACATCACCCAGATCACAAAAATCGCACATTAGCCCAAATTTCAAATCTTCACACGGCAAAATTCAGAAACACCAAATGGAACCCGCGTGATGATACAGAACTAGAGAGAGAAACATAGGAGGAAAACAGAGGAATGAGAAAAACAACTTACGAATTGGAGACCGTGAAGCGTGGAAGGAGAAAAGACGAAGGCAAGAAAGAGAAATTCTTCAGACAGAGAAGAGATGGAAAATGGTAGTTCCCAGATTTAGATTTGGACTCTACACACTTTGTATGTATATATATATATATATATACACACACTCTGTATGAAAATATGATCAAGAATGAGTTTGAGACAGTTAAGGGGAGCCAGAGGATCATATAGAATGACCAAAATGCCCTCCCAGATTGGTGTATTAACATGGGCCCCACTTCCCCATTTTATTTTCAACTCCATGAATTAAACTAAATTCTATATGATTTTGGATGTTTGTCTTATGATTAGCCCTTATTATTTTGTAGATTAATTGCATGTCATTTAGTTATGATTCTTACACCATAATTTCTTTTGTTTTCTCTCTTTTTCTTTCTTTTAAAAGAAAGTTCAGCAATGTGAGGTATCACATTCTCATTGTCCATACTCTCTCAATTATATCTAATTAATAGTAATATAAAATTTTAAATTAAATACATATGAGACCTTGTACAAATTAACTCAATTATAATATAATTTTAAATTATAAAAAAATAATTTTTTTATTCTCCTCTTTTAAGAGGAATTTAAAGAAAAAAAAGCATATATATATATATTAACTTATATATGTATTTTCCAAATCTTATATTATATGCTAATTTTACTGAAAAAAGTATTTTGTTTCCGCTAAATGATTAAGAAGAAAAATATATTGATTGTTTAAGAAGATTTTACATTTACCATACTTTACATAATCTAAATTAAAGCATATTTAAAAGATTCATTTCTAATATTTACTCTCTCGATTTTGATTGATGTATTAAGTAGCTTATATTTTATTACTAACTCAGAGAAAAAATGTAAAAGGTTAAAAGGATGAAGAAAAATTCTTTTTAAATCACTCTAATAGTAAATTGGTCATATCCTTTTCAAGATGGTATGTTTAAAATTATTATTATAAGGTTATAGCATTAGTAATTTATAATTTGACAGTGTTGTGGTTGGTTTAGGTGTAGATCATGTGAAGAATGTGGTCCGCTCCTGATGACTGGACCACCCACATATAGGATTTCCATCTTTCGTCACTTTCCCTCAGGGTAGGTAGCAATAATAATTAGATGCTATTTATATTTTAACTTTTTTATTACAAAAATACAAAAAAGGTGAGTTAACTTCTAACACTTTACTCTCACAGTTAATTAGTCACATTATATACCACTTATAAAATATAATATAACTGATAAAAGTATAATTAATGTTACCTCCAACTTTAAAATAACAATTACACAAAAATTACTTTTTTTTCTCCAAAATTTGACCATAAGAAATAAATAGATGACGTAAAAAGAAAAGAAAAATCCTATGATTCTTGAAAATTATAATAAAACTGAAAACCATAAATTTCACAATAAAAGAAAAAGAAAACTCTTATCTCACAATCAATTGCTTTTCATTTGTACTAAATACTTCTTGTAGTGAAAAGATAGTTTCCTTAACTAATCTAGCATAATCAGCTTATAATATCATATTAATGAATATTTTATTTATAGAACATATGTTAGATATATTATATAGTATTGGACGAGTGTAAATATCCCTTCCATTAATAACTAAAATCACCCATTTACTTCTATTATTTTACTTTATACTTGTGAAATCTCAATTACTTTTAATTGGGATTTTAATTTTTAAAATAAGAAAGGATAAAATAAATAAACTCAGGCATTCAGAAGAAACTTAATAATTTACACGTCAATACATTCATGGTTTGTTATATACGTGTTCGTAACTAATTAACTATTAACTATCAATTTCTTAGGCGGATGAGATTGTAATCATATTATAGTTCTAATTTTAAATTTTATTACGCAACTCAAAAACATGGATAAATTAGTCATATGATAGATAAATTGGAGAATTTCTTTCCTTAGAACTGTTTTGATTTGCGTAAATCATATAATGAGCTTTTCTTTCCCAATTTCGGTTTATCTTTAGACATTATTGTTTTCCCTTTGACTAACATTATTGAAATAAAAGGAAACAAAATATATGGTGTTCAATAAATATATATATATATATATATATATATATATATATATAATAAACTTGTATTTTTAGATAATAATTTTGTAATAATAACTTTTAAAACAATATTGTTATTATGGTAAAAAGTTATATTTTAAGTGAAAATATTATTAAATTCAAGATGTCATATTTTATACAAATATTTTGATATTTTAAGAAATGTTATATATGTGCAGTTTTGCTAATATATATATTTACTTGTCTTTACTTAATTGTTTGCTTCATCTGAATCATAACAAGTGATTATAGATTACAATTATTTTAATATAGTAACAATTACAACTTTATAAAAATATACACTACAACATTTTATATGGAAAATAAATAAATATATATATATATATATATATATATATATATATATATATATATATCGATCTATACACTAAAATGTTATAAAAGAATAAAATATTTTAAAAATAGATAAATAATGTTATTTATATACTTAGATACCAAAATAAATAATGACCCAAAATTATAAAAGTGAAACTAAAAATAAGATGTATTTATAATTTAATTTAATCTGAGTGATTCATTATTTTCGACTGTGATTGTTAAATTCGTATGTTCTTTTTAAATAACATGTATTGTTATATGTGTGTGAAGATTGATTTTTTGTATATTAAATTTTATTAAACCAAATGTTTTAATACAAACTCACTGATGATAGATATGAAAATTATCTTTAGCAGGGGAGACTCTGGTATAGTGGCGTCAATGTGTAGATATTTTAACAGATGATAAAAATACAGTTATCACAATAAAATAAAGATTATAAAAATTAATTACTAAAAATCATATACTAAAATAAATTAGATTAATATTTATTAAGGAAAAGTTCAACACCAATGATTTTGTTAAATGTTTAAATACATCAAAACATAAAATATGGTTATGTATATTTGATGGCAATCATAGTCATTTCATGAGCAAATTAAAAAAATTTCAGCGTTGACTACCTGACATAATGCTAGATCATTTAACTCTAAAGAAATTATACTATAGATAGGGGAAAGTTAAACCCAAGTCATCTCCTAACGAATCCAATAGTAAATTCAGTAGATCAATGTTCACAACTTATCTGCAGCAAGAAAAGTTAGTAATAACAATAAAGGAAATAAGAAGTTTTGAGTATTGTAGTGTAAGAAATTAAAATAGATGATGGAAAAATAATAAAGAAAATATATTGACTCTGAAGTTCTTTCACAACAAATTCTTCCTGCTTTTCTTAAGAGTATTATCCTTCAATTTTCTTCAGAGTTAAACTCAATCAAAATAGCGTCAATCAAATTCAACAAAATCTTATTAACAAAACAAGCGTCTACCGATATATTTAATATCTCACATTGTTGCAAGCGTATACTCAATGAGATGGTATATATTTTATCTCTTAACTAAGCATATAAGAAATTGATTACAACTAAGCAAATTAACTAATAACTCTAATTAAGAAAAAATAATTAAATTCTCAACCAGCGTTAAAAAACAAATACTTTTCCAAAACCAAATTTCAAAAAGACCAACAATATAGCACAAATGTTATAGAGAATCTAAAGAACAAAACTTTATTAAATAGAAACCTCAGAATTCATTATGAAATCACAAAAGAATCAACCCAAAGGAATTTAGCCTTCCATGATGAAGGCACAAGAATTACAAAAAATAAAATAAAATTAGAGTTGATGATGTGTAGTAGTGTATGTTTTGCATGCCTTCTTCATTTTCTATTTATAATTTCCTTTTCTTCATGAAATTAACTCATAATTAATTCTTAGATGTTTTCTTATGTGCCAAAGAATTATTTTGTAAATATCTTTTTTTTAGTAAAGTTATAGATCTTCCTTCTCCCAATTTCTTTCAGATATTTTGTTTCCAAATTCTATTTCAGATACCAGCTCATAATAATTGAATCTGCTACAAAAGATATTACAAAATATTTGAAAGAGATTTGCTCTAAATCAAATAAGAATTGCAAAGGATCATCTTTGTAGAAAATCTGAAGAATATCTTTACAAACGATTTGATTAGATCTTGAACCCAAAGAATCTCTGCAAATAATTAGAAACAAGAAAAGTAAGAGAATATACTTAAAATTCAATTTTAACCAATAATCTCAATTAAGTTCGAATTAATACTAATTGGGTGAATCTTATTTAAAATAATGGTTTTTTTCTCAATTACAGTCTAAGAAAGTCAAGGTTAAACATTCTAAGTATGAATAAAAACATACTCATCAATTGTCTATAAAAATGAATGTTTTATTAAAACAATAGATTATAAAAAACGCAAGTGTTTTTTCTGTTTAACAATATAACATTGTGTAGTCTTGATTTATGTTTGATAAGACATCAATATGTTCAGAAGATACACATATAGCATAAGTTCACATTGTACTTCTGGAATACTTATACATTTATTTTATGTTGAAGGAAATGTATGTTGGTTTTGTTTGTCAAGGAAATTCATTCAACAAGTCACATCAAGTGATCTCTTAGTTAAGAAACTAAAATTTCTTTCTTCAACAATAATCTGACACAAACAATATTCACCTCTAACCAAACTATATGCCTAATATAGTATGCATTTTTATAATATTTAGGTGTAAAAGGCTATGTGTTAACGGAAAAGTCCAACACCATAAATTTTTGATTAAATAATAAAAACAATTAAGTGTAAAATATAATCATACTTTGCTTATAAGACAATAAAAACAAAGGATCATATAAGCATAAATATTTTATCTGACAGATGATATGACATTGTGTAGTCCTTTCTAAAGTCTGATAAGATGCATATAAGATGAGATGGAATGCACATAAAACATCTAGTGACATGCACACTAACTAAACTAACTTCATACTTCAATAAATATCTATTTAACTAGATGATATTGGTCTATGAAATGAAACAAGTCTAACTAGCCTAATAGACAATTATTTTAGTTTTAATGACATGTTTAGTATTGAATGTCATGTTTTGAAAGAATTCAATATTTATTGTTGTAATGATATTAAACTTACAATTCTTCCCTCCAACCAGATAAAGGTAAAATGTAAGATTTTTACATATAAAACTTGTAATTCAAACAATGGAGTGTTGCTCAAAATACTAAGTACATCACTTAAGTAACAAAATGGTGTTCAAACATTATGGTACACAACTCAAGTAACAATTCATTGTTCAAGCAAAAAAAAGAGGATTAAATGTATCTTCTATTTTTTTTGGATTATATCTTTTAAGTGATGACACCTCACTTACTAGATAGTTCTTTATATGTTTCATTGTTGAAAAATACTTTCAATTGTTATTATTTGTGCTATTGTATTGTTATGTGTTATTTTAGGTTGTAAGATAGTTTGAAATCGAAATAGGTTTGTGTGAATATAAATGAAATATCTAAACTTGACTGATAATTTTAATAATGTAAATGAAGATCACGTGACAATTTTAATAATGTAAATGAAGATCACGTGACCAGAAACTAATAAAAATTTATTAGTTGAATATGTATCAATATTCGATTAAATGTGAGTAATTATGTATTATTATAAGGTTTTTGTTATTTATGTTTAAATATATAATTGTGACACTTTTATGATAATGATAATCTGGAGGTTATAAAAATTTGTTAAGGAATATTTTTAAAAAAATGTGCACTTCAGCTTCATGGTTTTGATTTTTATATTGCGGGTTATGTGTGTTTTAATTTTACTATGAACAGAGGATCACGTAAGTTCACGACAATTACGAAAATTAATTAAATTAATTGAGGTGTTTGACAAGTATTTGTTTAGATTTTGAAAATTTTATTTCGTAATACTTTTGAAATGCTTTATTAGGACGTCTGTTTTTATAAACCCTTTGGGTATTTTATAATTATATACAGGATTATGTTTAAAATTTTCTGTTTTATATAAGTTAATTACAATGGTTGATTATGATACACGATTATGATATATAGTGAATAACTGATATCGTAATATAAAATTATTTTTAAAATTAATATTTTTTTATAAAATATAGAAATTTAATTTAGAATGCTGATATAGAAACTGGATTGAAAGTGATAAAATATTTTAAAAAAATCCTAAAAATATTGTTGAAAAACAAATCCTGAAATCAACATAAAACAACTCATAGAACTGCTTATTATATAAAATTATTACAGTTTATATGAATGAAGTATATACCTAAATGTAAAAAGCATTTGGTACAAGTAGTTCTAAATATCTGGTATAGTCATATGCATGATTTAATGCAGAAATATGACACTGTGCAGAGTACGGAGACATTGTCCTTAAAACCCACGAAGCAGAGCAGTGGTAGGTGGAATTTTTAAGGGTTGCCATCATCATTTGTCACTGTACCAAATTAGGTGCAGTATGTGGTTCAAATTGCCTCCACTTGTTCAATTTTCAGCAACACTTCTAACCTACTCATCATTTTAATTTTCACCCTTTAATTTTATTAAAATAATAATAATAATAATATATTATGCCATTAGAGTTAAATTGCATTTCAGTATTATTATAGCCGTTAAGGAAGAATATTCAGTTAATTAAGTTATGGACTAAAATTGTATGGCAAATATTGTAATGTAGTGTTTAATTATTATTTTTTTCAGAAAATATTCTCGTCAAATAAAAAATATACCTAACATTTTTTGTAAAAAATTAAAAAATTAAGAATTTAAAATTTAACAAAATAGACGAAGAAAAAGTCATTTTTCATCAAAACAAATAAATGAATGAAAGTAGCATTTTTTTCATAATTAACTTCTCTCTTTTTGGATGGAGTAAGATGGAGTAAAATTATGATAGGCTATATGAGGTTAAATCAATGTTTATTTCGTTTATTTGGTTTAATTAAATTATTTAATTGGGTTTAGATAGTGGGATAAAGTTGTTTTAAAAAATATAATAAAGTTGGATATATTGGAGAGGAAAAAATGACTAGAAACCTGAACTTGACATTGGTGGTCTACTTTTCGTCTTCGTGTGATTAAGCATTTACTTTTCATATTTATTTTTCCTTCCGAGTTTAATTTAGCATTAGACAAATAATAAGCTGGTATAAAAATTAATTCGATTTCTATCTACATATATTACGGTTGTTTATAGCAAGAAAATAAACATAACTTTCAATATCAATACGTTTGATAGGAAAAATAGTTTTAATCTATGAATGATCAAGATAAAGACTTTACTCAAAGAACAATTCATGTGAGCAATACTCTCAAGGAGTACATTATAAATAAAGAAAAAGGTATTATAGAGAAATAAGAGTACGCCATAAATAAAAAGACATGTTCTAGAGAAACAAGTTGATGATTCTTTCTTTTTGTCAAACAAAATTCTTTATAAGGTTGTGAAGGAGAAGACCTTAGTAGCATTGTGATTAAAGATAGAAAAACTTTTCTGATACTTCCACCTATAACAAGTTATAATTAAAGAATTCACTCTTCAAATCATGTATGAAGGAAGATACACCATTAAATGTTTCTCTTATAAACTCAATCAATTATATTCTGATGGAGCTTTGAGACATTGACACCAAATTAAAAGATTGACACCAAATTAAAAAATGAAGATGCAACTATAATTTTGTCAACCTCTCTTCCATTGTCTTATGAGAACTGGATGTTTTTTGAGTATAGGAAAAGATTGCACTACAGGAAGATAGGTCATGAACATTGAAACTATGACCCATAGTATAATCCTTTGAAAGATTTAATTTATCTGCACTATTATTTATCATTTTAAGTATTTGGAAAAGACCATCTCCTCATATATAGTCACACCTAATTTCCTTGTTGAAAGATGACTTTTTTCCTTCCTTTGTTGGCTGACTTTGCATATTGGGCTACCTTCTTCTCTATTTCTTTCAAACTTGAATGCGTAAATCATTTGCTAACTTTGTTTTCTTATCCCCTATCACTACACGTAATAGATTCATTAATAGAAAAGGTAATAAATCAAGAGAGGTTAAAGGATTTAACCCATAAACAATCTCAAAAGGTGAGTAAGAAGTTGTGAAATGTATGACCCTGTTTATAGGCCGTAACATCTTGACTACTATATAATTATTTGTTATTTAATTAGAAATTATGAGTAATTCTTTTTCTAATAATAAGATTTCCTTGTAGACAACCACAATCATAATATAATCTAATAGATATAAATGTATATCAATATTCTACATCCTTGTAATTATTTAAAAACATATAAGTTTACAATAATAAGAGTTCTACTTCAGAATAGAGAACTATCTATTTTATATATCATAAGACATTAGAGCTAAGTTCGTCATAAGCCAATCATCCAAAAAATCTTTCAAAGATTCTTGCTTAACAACCCTTACTAAGCAAGTTCTGGTTCTACCCATACAATAGGTACATGTGAAAGGAGTGAATTATTTATAAGCCTTAAATATTAATCTTAGTAAACCTTACAAACAGTACAAACAATGAGTTTTATAATCAGAACCACAAACAATATGGCATATAACTTAACCTAAAACCACAAGAATTACTCTCATTGTATCATACATATGGATCCATATATCACTTTTGATGATCCAACTTGAATATCAAAAGTTATTTGGGAAGTGATTAGGTAGTTGAGTATATATGATCAAAACCTTGGTACAATTATAATTATTTTCTCAAGAATTTTGGCTATCTACAAATAAAAGAGATATAATAAATAAAATAAATGAAATAAACAAGACCAATACATAACTGAAAATAAAATAAATCGGATCAGTGCTTAACTACGGATAAGACAAATAAAATAAATTGGATCATTGTCTAACTGTAGATAAAATAAATAAAATAGAAATGATCAGTGCGTAACTAAAGATAAAATAAATAAAAAATAAAGAAAGTAAGATAATATAAAGTTCAAGATGGTTTAAAACAAATAAAAGATTAATAAAACACACATAAGTTTATTAAGATTAACATAAAAATAGTTTAACCTCACTCCCCTCTTATCTAAACGGAGAGACATGCTAGGAATAAAGTTAAAAATGTTTTTAGAAGATTGCTCAGAAATATCTCCCTTCTCTCTTTTCCTCTCTTTCGCTTCCTTTCTTTCTCTCTCTTCCTTTCTTTCTCTCTCTCTCTTCCTTCCCATCTCCTTCTAGGTAGCATTCTTCCACTCCTCCCCCTTTTATACTCCTTAAAATACTTTATTTTATTTTTTGTAACATAATCTTTATCTCTTGCATTTCATGCAGGTAGATCTTTTTTTCTACCGCTTCCATTCTTATCTCTTCCTTTATAAGAGATAAGCTTTCATTTTTTTGTAATATTTTATTTTTATTTTTATTTTATTTATTTATTTTTAATAATTTTTTTAAATTTTTTTACAATTCTTATTATTACTATATTTTGAAAATAAAAGTTTATAATAATTATTTTATAATTATTATTATTTTCATTTAATCACAATATTTTATTAAGAATTACTTGCTTTGTGTTTTAATGTTTATAATTTATCTATTTATAATAGAAAATGTCTTTAAAATAAGAGTTTTATCATAGGAATTAAAACATGAAATTTTGTAACACTTATTTTACAATAAGAATAAAATAAATACTATATTTATTTAAAATAGGGATGTTACATAGGAAAACTCCGCATGTGAAATAAAATCCTCCTACTCTTTAGAAACTATACAAGAAAGTTAAGATAAATAATTTTGTCGCAACCGTATCACGACGGGGCGATCAAAATTTAATTTTAAAAAAGTATTTAAATTGAGATTGGAGTCGCCATCATAGCTTATTAAGGAAAACCATGGAAAAACCAAAAATAACAAAATAGTCTACAAACCAAAGTAAGGGTTCGAGAGCCGATTACGTGTGGGGAAGGTATTAACACCCCACAATGCCCATCCTAAGACGGTACCATTAATCAAATGAATAAAAATAAGTGCAGTTTTAAAAATATCATTTTTTTCCCAAATAATAACAATAAAAATGAGACTAAAGACAAAACAAACAGATATAAAAAAAAACAAACAAGAAAACATGCTTATAAAAATTATAACAATAAATAATAATTAGGCAGATAAAAATACCAAACAAAAATAAAACAAACAAACATATATATTTTTATTTATTTAGACCCGACAAGGTTTAACCTTGGTCCTACGTATCTCTATACATGATAGAAAATCAGGGTAAACGTAGTTCTATTTTGAAAACTTGTTGGATGACGTTTGATATATTTTTTTTTAGCTTATGAATATTTTCTTTTATTTTTGGCAATTTATTTTATATAGTTTTTTAATTATTTTCTATTTTATTATTTTTTTTTCTTGATAATTGTTTATTTAAAGAAAACTTGGGACAAGACTATTTTTTATATATTTAAAAATGTTTATTAAAAAACTATTTTTATTTTAATTTGAGAAAGGAACTGATTTTTATTATCTTAAAGAAATTATTTTTATACTTAAAAAAAAACACATCTTTTTTTTAATTTTTTATTCATTATTTTCGAAAAAAATTAACTATTTTTCATATAAAAGAAACTTTTTCTTTTATTTTATTTTTAAATTGTCTTTATATTTTATTTTCGAAAAAACGTGTTTCTATTACCTTATTTTCGTAAAAAAAATGTTTTTTTTATATATATACATTATCGAAAAGACATGTTTTTATATTTATCTCATTTTTATTATTTTTGAAGATGTTTTATCTTTATTATTTTAGGGCTATTTTGAAACTTTTTTCTGTTTTTGTTTTGAAAATTTATATTTTTGATATTTTTTTCAAGAACTATTAATTTATTAAATTTTAGAAAGCATTTGGTTCGTTACTCGAAAATTGGAAAATATTTTATAATTTATTATTATTATTATTTATTTATTTATTTTTATTTTTTAAATCAAAGAGACAAGGGATGAACCTCAGGATATCATAATAACCATCAAACAGAGCAACCACATCCACATGTATGTGATAAGTATATAACACAGAGTAAATAGAACGTACCCGTTGAAGATCCTCCAAAAGCACGTTCCCTTCTTCTCTGAACTCTCACCTTCAAACGATCTACTGACTAATATTCAGGACCCTTACTAGTATTTCTCGTGTTTTTTTCGCGTGTCGATCCACTTGCTCCCTATGCATATTTATACTAATTCTAGTCAGTCCACTCTTAATTCAAATTTTAAATCCCTTAATTTTTAATTATTCCCACTTAATTATAATTTGTGAACTGCCAATTGATTATTATCTTTTAATTCAGATTCAAATCTATTAATTCCTAATTATCCCTACTTATGACACCAACTGACTGTTAAATCCCAAGGACGAATAGAGACTGAAAAATGGGCAAAATTGTACCATTATTGCTGTTATGGCATCATAACCTCCCATACATATAATCAGATTCGAAAATAAAATTAATATGGGAAATAAATGGGGAATATTGGAGGTAATGTGGCTGACATATTTTATTATTATTTTAATTCATTTTCTTTCCTTTATTGTTTTTTTTTTCATTTTTACATTTATTGAAAGCAACCTAAATAACACAACAATAAAAATAAAAATAAATACTTAAACTTTT
>Ga0209700_101405_pt1 | contig 49790 bp, 17 predicted proteins | sample SiratroredBW_FD_187528 | JGI IMG/M metagenome (GOLD analysis project Ga0209700, IMG submission 187528) | Root nodule microbial communities of legume samples collected from California, USA - Siratro red BW (SPAdes) (version 2) | ecosystem: Host-associated > Plants > Roots > Nodule | place: USA...
CAAACCTAAGATTTTTCACTTATTACTTGAGTTAGCCACTAAAACGAGCCATCACTTGTAACTCAACTTTTTCATTTGTATCTTAGATTTATTTTTGAATTCTTTAACCATAAGAAATATTTTTTTTTATATATATATATATATATATATATATATTAAGAAAGTGTTAGTGATTACAATTTTTTACCACATTATATTATTAACTATTAACTACAATTTATTCAAATATTTATATACATCTCATTTCTTAATTAACGAGAGTTTTATTTGCAGTTTTATAATTTCTAATAAATTTTAATAATGTATCGTGTTAACTTCCTAACATCATTTCATCACTAACTAGTTAATTGTTAAAATGATATATGTTAATAATACTCATATGCGTGTAAAGGATTGTTAATTTGAAGTTCATATAAGCTAGACTGAGTCATGAATAAACATTTTTTTTTATGAAAAAATCACTTTAGAAGTGAATTAAAGTTGATGATATAAATAACGGATGAGTAGGTAATTCTGTGGTAGATATTGCTATCATAGTAATTCTTGAATTCTTGAAATTTAGGATAAGATATCAAAGAAGTCTTAAACTTAATGATTATTTTAAAGTTATATTTGTTTAGCATTTATATTTTAATATATAATAAGAGAGAAATTAATATTAGTATATAGTGAGATAGAGAAAATTCAGGCAAGTTGAATTCTTAAAAAAACAAAAACGTTGCATGTTGGAACTATTAGGAGAAATGAAGTGTTGCAACTTGCAAGCTTAATGGCGGTGGTGAATGAGAAGAAAAAAAAAAATGTTTTTAAGAAAGAAAACTGTGTTAACGTTGGGAACATGGAGTTAGTTGAGAAGTGATGAAGATGACAACGGTCATGAAGCCAAGCAGATAACAATAATAAAAGATGGTGTCTGTTTCAATTTCTGCGGTGTCCTCTCTCGCCAACGGTAACTTCTCAGAACGTGCTTCTCTCTCTGGCCCCACACTCCCAAACAAAGCCTAATCAATGATACAAATAAAGAAAGAATGAAGGAGATTAGGGTTATGAATGCAATGTAGTAGCACTGGTTAAGTCAAACCTCTAATCAAAACAAAATACACTCTTTCAACATTCCTATTACAATTCTTTTTTTCTTTTCTTTTTTTAATTCATTTTTATTCTTCCAATCCAACTTTCCCCAGCTTTTACTTCCTTAGGTCACCCCACTTCCTCTTCTCCAAATTACATTCCTACCCTTTTTCTTTTCTTTTCTTAAAGGTAAAATGTCTTTAATACAACACATCTTAAAGTCAACATTCAAATTGGATTTTTGTTCCATCTACCTTTTTCCTTTGTTGAATGAATACAATATCATGAAAAAGTTAATTCAAATAAGTATAAAAAATCTGAAATTTTAAAACTTGCATTTTCATTTCAACTAAATAAAACACTACAATACATACTATTCATCTTTTCTAATCATTATATTATTACCTGTAAAAAAATATTTAACGACCTTATTACTAGTCTCACTTTAATAATTTTTTTCCCCTTGGTTATATTTTTTTCGACTATATTTGAACTTTATCACTTCGTATAAAAATTTGAACTCAATTCTACTCAAATCTATTATAACTTGCAAACTCCCACCATTAGTTGTGAAAAAAAAGTTACGCACTTATTTTACTTAAAATTGTGCCTTGTTTCTAAGAAAATAAAGTAACTTATTTATTATATATTATCAATGTAAAAATTGGTACATCGCCAATCAATTATAAATAATTATTCTGATAATTTTAAAACAATAATTAATAAACTTATAATGTTTAATAATTTATGCAATAAATTTTTAGAATATCAATATAATTTAATTAAAATTTAAACAAAATTGAGATTTTTCTCGAAGTTAAATTATTTACTTTGGTTGTTGTTTCTTTTATTTTCTTGTTGAATATATTGAGAGTAGACCCAACATCAAATGAAGGTATATGTATGTTAATGGAAATAAGCAAATAAAAAATGTATTAATCAAAAGTAACTATAGGAATGGAGAAGAAGTTAAGGTGTTTCTATAAATTAATGATTCTTCTCATATAATTTAGTTTATAATCAAATATAGTATTGGAGATAACCAAATTGTTTGATAAATTTATCTCAATTATCATTTAATTGATTATATCGATTTAAGTTAAAATAGAATTTGAGTATTTCAGACCGAAAAGTTTATACATACTATTTTCCTCTAACTTATTGAAACATATTTTAAAAATAAAATTATAATTAAACCATCAATTTTTACAACAAATAATATCTCAAGTGTAATAATTACTCATAATAATAATATCTTGATAAATGATGGTCCAAATAATACCAGCAATCATGTGATGAAATCTTTCATGTTATATTATCTATTACATTCATAAAAACATTATCATATTACCTCACAATACAGTGTATTAAGCCAGTATTAATTTAAAAATATTCATTCTACATTTTTCCTTATTTTTGAATTTTCATGATGATAGTGTCAAACCTACTATTACACTTTTTTTTGAACCAGAGGCATCAACAAAAAAGAAAAAGCTGAGGGAGGAAAAAGGGGAGGGGTAAAATGGAGTTTGCACAAGTGTAAGAAGGTGGTCAAAGAACGTTTTTAAAATTGAGTGTGATAGCTGTGTTGTGTGTGTAATGTAACTCGCAAATAACACGCAAAAGAGAGGGTCCCACACTGACTCCAATCTGACCCAACAACATTCTATTCCTTTCCCCTTTATATACACCTCACCCTCCCTTATCAAACTCTCTCAATTACAACACACAAAACCCAAACCAAAAACAAAATCACAAACACACACAAAAGACCAATTCCAACGTTTGAATTTTGACTCCACACACAACCTTTTTCCAACATGTCTTGCTCCGTTGCCGTTTCCAATTCGCCGGTCTTCTCTCCCTCCTCTTCTCTCTTCTGTTCCAAGCCTTCCATCATCTCTTCTTCGCCCGAATCCCTCTCGCTCTCCCTCTCCCACCTCAAACCTTCCAACACTAACACGGCGTCGTCTTGTTCCTCTCCTTCTGCTGCGGCTGCTTCTTCCTCTCCTTCTTCTCCCTTTCGCCTTCGCCTTCCCAAGCCTCCCTCTGTGTTCGCGGCGTCCTCTGCTTCCTCCACCTCCCCCAACGGCACCGTTTTGAAGAGGAAGCGACCCGCCAGGCTGGACATACCCGTTTCCTCTCTCACCTTCGGGGTTCCGCCCACGCCCTCCGCTGCAGCGCGTGACGTCGTCGAGGCGGAGGAGGATGGCTTTGGGGTGTACTGCAAGAGAGGGAGGAGGGAGTACATGGAGGATCGTTACACCGCTGGGGATAATCTACGCGGTGAACACAAACTGGTAAGAAAAAATCTTCTTTTCTTAAAAGAAAAAGCTTTGGGGCTGGGGCTTGTGGGTTGGGAGTGAGATCGTCTAGTTATGGTTATGGGGTGTTTTTAGGAACTGGGGCTGTGGAAAGTTTGAAACTTTTTATCTGAATTTGGTCTGGGTCTGATTGAATTGACTTGTTAAAGAATTTGAATGATCGAGAGCTTTTCTGTTTGTTTTTGTTGGTTTTATGAATTGTAGATAGATATAGTATGGAGAATTGTAATTTACTTACTCAGTTTCGTATGATCCTTCTGTTGGAAATTGGTAACGGTAACAAAGAGATAAAGACTCTAATTTGATGTTTTGAAGTTAAGAAGTTCTTTTAGTGGTTAACGGTAGGATTAAAATAGTTGAAGCAAAGTTATAGTGAGTGTGATGTTAATTGAGTATTGATTAATATGCTTTACTTGATGAGTTAGATTGATGTAAGTGGAATAAAATCTTACGAGAAAAATTGTTTTGTGATCCTGGCAGGCTTTCTTTGGCATATTTGATGGGCACGGAGGTGCAAAGGCAGCGGAATATGCTGCAAATAACCTAGAAAAGAATATCTTAGATGAAGTGATTGTGAGAGATGAAGATGATGTTGAGGAGGCAGTGAAGCGTGGGTACCTCAACACAGACTCAGATTTCCTGAAGGAGGATCTCCATGGTGGTTCTTGCTGTGTGACAGCATTGATTAGGAACAGCAACCTTGTTGTGTCCAACGCCGGTGATTGCCGTGCTGTCATTAGCAGAGGGGGTGTTGCTGAAGCCCTAACATCCGACCACAGGCCTTCAAGGGAAGATGAAAGGGACAGAATTGAGAGCCTGGTAAGCTTCCAAGTGTGATAGTTATTTCTGTTATTATGGGAACCACATCAAAATGTTTGAATTTGGCTGTCTGGTTCTAAAGTATCGGAATTTTTCTTGTAGGGTGGCTATGTCGATTTATGCCGCGGTGTTTGGAGGATCCAGGGATCTCTTGCTGTGTCTAGGGGAATTGGAGATAGACACCTGAAACAATGGGTGACAGCAGAACCTGAGACCAAAGTTCTCAGAATTGAACCTGAACATGACTTGTTAATCTTAGCTTCAGATGGACTATGGGATAAGGTATAGAACTTGAGACCATTTTCACAGTTTCTTCATGGAAAGTATTGTTTAATTTTTCATGTATTGAGTGATTAAGTAACTGAACAAGTTTCTGTTTGTGATCCTTTCAGGTTAGTAACCAGGAAGCTGTAGACATTGCTCGTTCTTTTCTCGTGGGGAACAACAAATCACAACCAATGCTGGCTTGTAAAAAGCTTGTAGATTTGTCTGTTTCACGAGGCTCTATGGATGATACAAGCGTTATGCTAATCAAATTAGGACACTATGTTTAAAGTTTCGTTAGTGCATCAGGCTTTTTTAGATTGCATTGATTGCAGTTGAGACCCATTGAGGCTGGAGGAGGTGCCTGATAGAGTAACCAATTCTTTTCTGTATATATAAATCTGACGACATTATTCAAATTTTTTGTAGCTTCGGAGGGAGGGATATTAACAACAACATTTAGTAATTTTTTTACCATAGAATGATTGATGTAATAATAAGCACACATTACTATTGTTACTATTATTATTATTTTGGTAATTCATTTATTTTTTGAAGATAAATTTTTGATGATTACATAAATGCAAAGTTATAGAATGATTCAATCAACGAACCTGTCAATAATTTATCAGGTGGCCAAATTTAGTCTTTTTTCTACGAATTTGTCAACCTATTGGAGGTAGATATTGAAGGACCGGTGGGCTGAATAGTGAGCTTCTGACTTACGATTTTGACAGTTTTTTATTCAAGCCATGCCTGCATAATTGCAGGGAATGAATTTTTTATTCCTATAATTAGTTTTGGGCCTTAATTTGTACCAATGTTGCTTCCAAGTTCCATCCCTGTGTAGTTTATCTAAAACATTTGAAGAGTTTACTTTGAACCCACTCTTCTACAACGTGAATATGATCCCATTAACACGGGCTATCTGTATTTGAGATTCATGCAAACTATTTTATTTTATTTCTAAGGTTAATAAGATAAAATGGAGTTAGGTAGATGTTCATGAATCGTGGTTTATATTATACAGATTTCTTTCCATGCTGTGCCCAATTAGTTAATGAAAAGACTCACCATGAAGATACTTTAAGGTCATATACTTAGGACACGGAAAGAACTTGATGTTCTATTATTTTTATTCATAAAACAAACACTTGATTCATGTGAAAAGCATGGTTGTTATTTAACCCTCTTGATTTTAGGCTTATGTTATATGGCCTTTAAACCTTAATTTTCTAATGCCTTTTGGACTCGTGAGTTGTATATCAACTATCACCTAAACAATTCAGATTTAAAACCCCATAAAATTGAAATAAAAAACACCCCGAAGTAACACAATTTTGTTATGGAGGATTTTATTTAGCAGAACAGTTTTATGCACCAATTTCCTAGACTGTTTTTCCTTTCTCAAATGTTTGACTCCGTAAAAAGGTCTGAGACGGTGGAACTGGGAAATGAGTTATATTATATAGTTGCTTGGTTTGGGAAGCACAAGGTCCATTAATTAATTTAGCATAAGGAAAATTAAATTATTTCATATAAATGTCTCGTGAAAACTAATGTGAACGTTCTATTAATCTATAACAACTTATAAGCAGCACCGTTGGCAGAAGTTGACCGACCAAGTTTCTTGTCCATTGCGATCACTGACTACGTGTTCTGCCGACCACCGAATTGAAAAAAAAATGATAAAAGTGTAAAATATTCAGAATCATATATCCGTTGTCATGCACACTAACAACCACTTTATAAAAAATGAAGAAATTACCAGTTTTCAGATCCAAAATCAGGAAATTCTCTTTGCGTTTACACAAGTTTTTAGAGTCTCTTACTGTAGACATATTTACTATATGATAAAAAAAACTATAGCTGATGTAACATAACAGCAATGGCATGTCCTTGAGGCTAAGTGTTTTCTATTACAACCATACAACATAAAAAATAATAGGAGAATTCAGTGCGTGTGTGTACACATTAATATGGGGGTGTTGACAATAATGAAGTGATGATGGTGACAATAAGAAATTTGTTGTGGCTTGACTTGAGATTGACTTGGGATGCGAAGGTAGGTTCGAGGCATTGAGACTACTTGCATGCACACGCACATGACACGTTCTCGTTTTGGAGGATCCTTCGCGGAAGGCACAACAGCGTGTTTGTTTGTGAACTGTTGTGTGATCTTGGGGCACTCTCCCAAGTCCAAACAAAACCAATGACCTTTTGTTTGATGATCCTCGTACATAAGACATGTCACAATGGTTTGAGAAAAGGGGAATGTGCATGTAACCAAACTCCTACGTCCAATCACCAACCAACACTGTGCATGTATCCCCTATCATACGGCGAATACTAAACCCTCTCATGAATTTGATTGTTTCAGAGGAGAATCAGTCATCTTGTGACATATTAATTGTTGACATGCACGGTGTATTTTATATGGATTGTTAGTAGTAGTTTTGGAAGAACCTGCTTTATTATAATGCTTTAATTGGCTATGATTTATTTTTGTATGGAAAGATCTTTGTTGGTTGATTCGATGGAGTTGTTTTTTGGATGAATGAACCACTGTAAGCAACTAGGTAATTAAAGACTTATTATACTATGTAGGATGAATATATTACTATATTTTTGCCAAAGTAAAATGAAGCAACAGTATTACAAATATGAACTAGTATGAAATGAAAATGCATATAAGTCTTATATATTAAGGTAACCTATTCAACCGTGTAAAAAGTTTGATGTTCATGTTGGAACATAACTTGCGTTCATAACAAGATTGGGTGAAGTCTGAAGAAAAGTCTCCAAATGTCAATCTGTGATTAGGATAAAAGAAGTAATTTTGTGAGTGTCTGAAAGCAGAAACGAGAGAAAGTAAAAGTATTATCGTAAGAAAACAGTTTAAGTACAGTTACATAATGAGTAATGATATCTTGCCATTTCTTTACATAATATATATCACTTTAAACGAACTTGGAAGGATATGATTATTAGTGCCTATACTTCAGAAAGTACAAACCCTCACAAAAACATAACCTAGATTAATTATTGAAGATAAAATGTGTTTCATGTGAAAAAAAATATGATAAATGATAAAGGGGGGTAAAAATATATGAAAAATATCGACTTAGGTAAAAATCTGTTTGAGTTATGTACTACTACTATAGTTGTACAGCTGACTGACCATTAACTATATCTTAAATACTCTTCGATCACCCTAAAGATACAATGATCATAGTTTCAAAAGAGATTATTGACAAACAATTTATTACTGCCTAATATATATGATTAAGAAGGTAACTAAGACACATTTAACACTTGAACCATTGGTCTATGAAGAAAAGACCCAATTACAAGCATATACATAAGAACACATGTCAAGACAAAAGTTAACGTAAAATATTTAGACTGTTAACTAATTTGAATTTGAATGTAGGAATACTTGCTCAGACCAAAAAGAAAAAAGAAGTTCACCAAAAAGAGAAGGATATTGTCCACCAAGAAAAACTGGAAGTTGGGAATTGAAGAATTGACCGAAGACTTAGTAGTATTCAGGATTAAGTGATCTTGTAATAACAAGTTCATTTATAATTTCTTTAATTATATTCTTAATGTGTACTACATATTATTGGTTAAATTTGAGGTTGTAGCCTTAATAAATACCTTATTTGTTAGGTAATGTTTCAGCACATCAACCCTTGATTAAAAAAAAAAAAAACTAAAGATCATGTGAAATCAAAATATACTGTTATAATCAAATAAATGAATTTTTTTTATCACTTTTTGATCTAAGGTATTTGTAATTTTCATATAACACTTCTAAAATTAAATTTGAATTTATTTTATTTATCTTAATCATGTTTAAAGGTGTAAAAATGAATACAATTCAATGGATACACTCGATTAATTGCATGTATTAAGAATGATTGAATCATGAAATTTAGATTAAAACCTGTTTTTACGTAGAGATAACAAACTGTGCAAGTTAACCATTACGGACCTACCCAAAATAACTTGTGAATTACATAAAATTGGGCTAAAATGGTTTAATTTTATTTGCTTTTCTAATTTGATGATTAAGTCTAACCACCTATGTGGGTTGTAGAGTTTTTTGGTCAGTCCACTATATTTTGTCGGATGATTTTTTTTTTTCTAATTTCTTGAAAATTGAATATTGAAAATATCGTGTAGTTATTTTTATTTACATATTTATTTTAGTGTAATTAATAAAACACAGATAATTATTTATTATATTTTTCATTTACAATAGATCGAAATGTGATACCATGTCAATCATTATAATTATTTAATATGGAAAAAACTTACATATTATAAGTTGGTATCGATCATTTCATAAAATCTAAAAGAGTATATATCCTTAATTTTAAATCTATATATTATAATTTAACTATATTTTTAAATAATGTGAAATTTTTAATATATTTAATATTCACATATTTCATGTAAAAAATGTCAAGTGTAAGAATAAAAAAATGTTTGATAAGATATAGATAACATGATTTGTTTAACAAATCTTATCAAGATAAATTTTTAATAAATTTAGATACTAGATACTATATACTATTTTAAGAAAATAAACTCTTAAATTTAATTTAATTTTACAAAATTAATTTAGTAAAGTCAAATTTACACTTATTTATATATTATAATTTTACAATATCTTTAAATGATGTAATCTCTAATCATATATTTAATCTCTTATTGATGACTTTGAAAATATTTTAAAAGTTTTATTCCATTGTAAAGTTAAAAAAAGTAAAAGAAAAAAAAAATAACACATGTGCATCTTAACTTTCTAAGTAACATGTCAAACAAATTAAAATTTCAAAAGTTTACCATTATATATATATATATATATAACTTAAAATAACCTACTATAACTTTATAAAGACCGTTTAAATAAAAAAAATGAAAGTTTTAGACAATGCTATAGACTATTATTAGTGTACTTTCTTAACAAAATTTAATCAGAAGCATTAGTTTGAACATGGTCCTGCTAGCTGGGCCCAAGTCCGATTATAACATGGATTTTGTCGAACAAAGCTAAAAAGCCTTTCATTTAATTCGGGTTCAGAATTTTATAACCTATATCGTATATATTAGAAAACGGGCTAAGGTCAACTCAACTAGTGTAATCCATTTTACAATGTCTATTTAATAGGGTTCTTAAATAGTATAAAAATTACGATTAATGATCTAAGTTGTTTTTTCTCATAATAAACTTAACACGAGTTCAATACAAAATTTTTAATAATTGTTAAAGTGTGCTAAAGTACACGCTAAAAAAAAAAAATCTAACATTTATATCTATAATTTAATTTTGGGATAAATAGTAAGTTTTATTTCTGAAAGTGTGAAATATGATCAATCTAATAATTAAAAGTACAAAATTTATAAAACCATTCTTAAAAGTGAAATATTTGTTTCAATATGCTTCTATAGTTAAATTTAAACTATTAAAATCAACACCTATGTGTAATGATTGATATTGTACGTATGATAATATTTGATAAGAAAGATGGTTTTTAACTTTTTAAACTTTTCGCATTATAGCATATCATTTTGAATTTAGTGTTTGAAGTCAATATCTTATTAGCATTTTGATTTCTATTTTTGTTACATTAAGTATTTTAGTATTTGAAAGATAAAATGAATTATAAAGTTTATAAGAGAAAGATAAAAAATCATGAGAATTAATGAATGGAAGTAGGAGAATATGTCTTTTTTAATAATAATAATAATAATAATAATAATAATAATAATAATAATAATAGTAATAATAGTTGAAAACGCCTTAGGCTGAGTTTAAGGGAGGGTGAATTGAACTTTGAAATATTTTTAAATAGTTTTCACAATTTTAAAAACTTTAATGAATCTCAATGCTAAAGATATAAGGTGTAGTGAAGAAATAAATTGATTCCAGCCAGGAATGAATCAATTTGTTTTACTGGCAGAGAGTAAATTTTAAACAGTACACACAACAGATTCACAATCACACAGTAGCACCTTATGCAGATCAAATTCACACATTTTCTAGAGCAATACTACACTAAGAAATGAATCACACAAAGTTACAAATTTGATTAAGAGTAAGGAAGAACAAAATTACAAAATTTACTAATTTGAAATACTTAACACAGTTCTATGTTAATTTCAGTCAATATTAACAAATCTGATAAAGTCTCCTAACACTAGCAAGATTGCAGAGGGTAATTATCAAAATCAAGATTCAATTTTAGTAGTTGATACAAACTTGAGAATTATACAGAATGCAAATTCAATTGTCCAGTTATACTAAGAACTCAAAATAAGAACACAAATTCTACAGTACCACACCTATTCAAACAGAGTTTCAATTCTTTGTAAAATCACAGATCCAGAATTTTATATGTAATACAAAATTTGAAAAGCAACAATCTGTTAAGCAAAATTTCTTTGGCAACTACAGCAAATTTATTAGAACCAACAACGAGTTCAAGTTATAACGAACAAATTCAATTCTCAGCAAAGAACTTAAACCACTTTTTATCAAGATTACCAGGAATTAATTCAACTTTCAATTAAATTCAATATGCAGTGCAAGAATAATACAGAATTGAAAGAGAAGGGTCAAGAACAACAGAACACAGTCAATTATACTGGTTCACCCTTCCTCAAGGGCTACGTCCAGTCTCCTTTGCCCCTCAAGGAAAGAAAATTTCACTAACTTTAATCAATTGTTCAAACACAAACAATTACACAATTCTTACTCCTCGTAAGAATCAAACACACACTGAATTGAGCACCTACTCCCCGTAGTCCCCACTCAAAACAACAATCACACACAGGCTAAGACCTATAGCCTACAACAATACACTATTTCAAAAGTTTCACATATTTACAATCAATTTACACAAATCTTGATACAAAAAAGGATGAAGAATGGTAAAGAAAAGAAACTTCCTGATTGGCGCACAGAAGGGGCCTTTGCACAGTGTTGAAGAACTCCAATAGCACAGTGTTGGTCAAGCGTTACTCTTCAACAAAAAACCTCAATTGATTTTTCTCAAGAATTTCTCCAAATGCCCAAAAGTGTTTTTCACAGTATTCTGCTGTATTGATTCTCAATTTTCATTTTTCAGTGTATGAGGCATGTTAGAAACCTTGTTATTTTTATAGAAGAAAAAGTGTCAATTCTGTTTTCAAAAAACAATTAATTCAGTTCTGCCAAGCATCGAATAACTTGATTTCATGAATACTGAAATCGCTTTATTTTTATCCAGTGCAGTATTTAAAAATCAGTTTAAATCAAAACTTAGCTAACTCTTTTTTTTTAGACTTTTGCCAATCAAGCTCACACCCACTCACACCAGACCAAGACCTAAACCATATTCAATTGCTTGCTTACTTTGTCTTGTTGGACTTGTCTTATATAGCTTCATCAAATCATTAATCTTGTGAGAGTACTAATAATAATAATAATAATAATAATAATAATAATATATATTGTAGTACTTAATTAAAAATATTCAAAATATTTTTAGGAATAAGAAGTAGGTGGTTATGTTTAATAAGGATATTCAAAACTGAACCAATAAAAAAATCAATCAAAACTTATTATTTTTTTGGATTACATGGATCTATTTTTTCTTCAACAAAAACGATTTAATTTGAATCTCACACTAAAAGAAAAAATTGAAGTGTACCAAATCCAACCATGTTGCTTATTGTATTTAAATGTACGAGTACATCTCTTAAGGATTATTTTACAATTTAATTATATTGTAACTACCATACAATTATAATTATCAAGACATGATAAAAGTTATATTGTAATTATAAAATTATCTAGTTTATTTATGGATATAAGAGAAAGTTGAAAGTGTACATATAACTACAATTATAAAAAAAAGAACATAACATTTTTATTTAATGATTTTGTATTGTAAAATATTTAACAATTGTGTAGTAAAGGAAATAGCTACAATCGATTCAAACTAATTACAAAAAAATTGTTTGATTTGGTTTGAATTTTTATTATGAAATCAAATCACACACATTGCATTTTTTTTTGTTTTATTTAAATAATTTTATTTAATAAAAGTTTAACCAAACCATAAATACCCGTTCAATGATTATTATTATAACAACTATTAAAAAATCTACTTTTATATTAATGCAATTAGTCAATCTGTCACATGTTAAGCATATCAAAGATTTGGAGATGAACAACATGTTCTCCAATACAACAGAAATTTAGCTTTAGTAGTTTGGAAAAGGACACTAAACTATAAATCAAAAAGTAATTTACACACTAAACACGTATCACATGTTAATAGGGTATTAAGAAGTTGTATTTCTAATATATGCAAAGTTTTGGTATTATAAAGTAGATAAAGATATTTTGGTTGAGTGGTTTAGCTAATTTAGAAAAGATACAAGTATATGAATATATCTTATAAGATTGGGAAGAAATCTTTTCAAATGTTAATCATCATGTAAATAAACAATATATTATATAAAAGAAGTGTTACCTTTAACATATTAAATTTAGCCATAAAACTATTGAAGATAATTTGTACTTTAAAAAATATTTTAATAATTATTCTATTTTCAAAGATTAAATTAAACCTGATTCACAAAATTCACTGTTTATCCTTTAATTCTGATTGCATACTTTTCCTTCTACTATTCGCTTGTTTTATTTTCTTATCTTATACTTTAAATAATTTTTACATTTAAAAATTATTTTAACTTTAAAATGTTCACCACTTTACTTTTTGCTGCTTTATGTAATGTCAAATTATTGAAAGTTGTTTTTATTAGAGACATTTTTGCAATTCAAAACTAGTGTATGTTTTCTTTTCTAGATTCTGCATTTGTCTTCGTAATTTTATACTATATCAAATTTACTTTGTATCGGATTAGTATTTTGTTTAGAGTGTATATCCATGTTAAGGACAATAAAGTTAGAGTCATTATCAAATTTTATTTTATTAAATCAACAATAATTCGTTAATTAAAATCTTGATGAATGAATTTCCAGTAGTATAAATCTAATAACAGATATAAAAAATATGTGGTAATATATTTATTTTTACTTTTCAAATTTTTTTACACCAGTTAAAAGTTTAGTAAGATATAATTATTTTTTACACCGATCAAACCGTTAAAGTTTCAAACCGTAAAAAAAAAGGCCTTTTAAAAACTCTTCTTTGCCATGTTCTAGATCTAATTCATCTCTCATGGTTCATTTTAGATTTGTATAATCAATGTTGAAAAAGAAGATCTTTTACATTGATCTATTTTATAACCGATTAAAAACTGCATTATCTAACTGATTCTAAGATCAATTTAAAATTCAAAAACATCATGTATTAGAATTGGTTCTTTTTTAAACGATGACACTTATTATGCAATTAAGAAGATCCTTATTTTTTATATTATAATTGGAGAAAAATGACAAATTAAGTGTACTAACTCTCAAAGAACAGTAGATACCACAAGAGTGTACACATGCCAACAATGTGTTCCTCTTGTACAAGACAGGACATACTTTAATACCATATCCTATCTCAATCAGTATACTAATCTAAGAAAAAAGATCACCCAAATCTTATAAACAAATTTTTTAATGGTATTTCTAACTAATGTGATGCAAATTAAGATACATGATAAAACGTCGAGCAACTGTATTAGACTAAAGAAGGGTAGATATGAGTGATATGAAAATACCAATGCTAGCTCATTATACAGGTATGACATAGTTAAGAAAATCTTAGGCAAAATTTTCAATTATCTACAATAAGGTAATTCTAAAAGATTTAAGAAAGAGAAAACAAATTATAATGCTTTATTAAGAGAAAGAAAAATCCCCTTAAAGAATAAGAGGATTATCATCTTAAAAATTTGATTTACTTACAATATATATGGATATGGACGATGTTTGTTGAAGATCTTATCTTGATTAGATATAAGATCAATTCATATTATATAAGTAAGTGCAAACATTACTTTATAATACACTTTTGTAAGGTTGTAATAATATATATACATGTATGTGCATAATAAAGAAGATTACACGTTTTCTCTTTTTATCTTTATCTAACATGGTATCAGAGCTATCTAGTCTTAACATAGTATTAGAGCATTGCAGTTGTGTTCGCTGAGATTACGTGCATCACATCTCTTCTTAAATAACTTCATATTTCATCTGCACTTCCGGTTGTCTATTCAAATAATCTTAGAGTTGTTCTTCTAACTGCAAATCTTGTCTCACATTCAAAGTCAAAACATTTTGAGTTGGAATTATATTTTATACCTGATTAAGTTCAAAAAAAAGTTGGTTCATCTTCTTGGATGATATCAAATAACTGATATTCTTACAAAACCTAGGAAAATCTTTTCATATTTTCTGAGATAAACTTATGGTACTCCCAAGACCACTCATAAGTTCACGGGAGGTGATAATATGTGTAGTATTGTGTAACTAATTTTAGTTTCTCAATCTATTATTTAAACCGTTGTATCCATACATACGTGCATAATAAAGATTGCAACATTCTCTCTTTCTATCTTGATCTAGCAGGTTGAGTTAAATTTTAAAGTCTATTTTTTAAAATAATATTAGATTCATTTAAAGTATATATATTTTAACAAAATTTGATGAATTTATCATGTCACTTGCCATTAAATCATTATTGAACCATCCATTAATATATATTCTTATAAGTAAGTATAAACCTCACTTTACATATATAAGTTGGGTTTCTAAATTTTAATTAAGTTTAAAATCCACTTCTCAACCATGTTATTTTCATTGTAAAAATTATAATTTTGTTTTAAAAATATGCAACATAATATAAATTATAAAAATAAAACTCCATATTCATTTAACAACAACTCTGATAATATCTAAGATATTGTATTTAAGTTTTATAACAAGAAAACTTTTTTTTATGTATTCTAAAATACTAAATGAATTGGTGAAATACAAAAATTTAGTGGTTTGGCATTGGAGAAGAATTCACATAACATTGTATGTGATGTTTATAGTAAAATGAAAAGCTTGGTGGGACAATTTAAGTGTCCTTACTAAACAAAGAGAGAGGAAAAAGAAGGAAATGATTAATCGTGATGTTTGCATGGTGAGCACAAAATATGGAATGTTTTGAGTGCATTTGCACAACATGGGCTCATCATAAACCATTAATGACCTCTCTTTTGTCCCTCTCTTTCCAGACAAAGTTCCGCACCATTGCAATTTGCAACAAACCCGTTTCTCATCTTCTTCCCAATTTTCATGCATATCTCAATTTTCAAGTCAACAAATTAGAATTAGTATTTTTTATGTCAATGCTGCAAAGCATATTGGGGTTTCTGATCCTTTGTAGATAAGCAATATGCATTACACGTCTTTACTTCTGATTATTAAATGGCTTTATCTCCTCCTTTTGAAGATGAAAAGGAAAAGGAAAAAGGCTTCACTGCCTTGTTTTTAGTTTCAATTTGACTCATAGTGGAGGCATAAAGCAAAATGGCTGAGCTAACATTAAGAAAATGTTCTCTTCACCACCAACTTTTTTCATTTCTTGTTTAAGAAAATTTTGACCTGAGACCTGCTTAGTATATTCTTATAACATACTATTCTGACTTTTTCCTTCTCTTAGCTCTTCTATTTTGTAAAATAAAAATCTTGAGGTTAAACAACTTTAATTAAATATTTTCTATTTATAAAACGAAAATAAAATAAATAATAATTTATTTAATGAGTAAACTTATGGAGTAGTTAATTTTATTGTCTAATCTTGAATTTATATCCTAGCATATTGAGTTTGATTTATTCCTTTTAAATAAGAAAAAAAATTAGGATTTGTTCTCGTTGTCTTCTTGTCAATGAGTGGAGTGATTTCTCTTGCATTTATCAGTATTTTTTATATATTTTGGTTGCTCTTAAATTACATTATTAAAACTTAATCAAATTAATTTAATTTTTTTTATAAACCATGTTAAATTTCTTCTCTTTTTTATTTTGAGCTCTTGTGCACTACTAAGTGCACAAATTGTTGTTGGTGTTTGGTATTACTCAATGGTCTGCTAAATTGTACACGAGTAAGATGTAGAAAACGAAATTTTTAAACAATCCATATAAATGAAACCAAATCAATTATAATTAAAAAATAAAACTTGAAACTTTATTATTTTACTTCCACATAACAGCTGGCACAAGTTTTTCATTACTATTTGAAAAAAAAAAATACTTGAAAAAATTAAAAAAGAATTGGGTTTTACTTCTGATAAAGGTGAAAAGTGCCTGTCGTAGACCACACAAACTAATATTTTACCTTAGAAGTCACCTTAAAAAAATTATTTGTTTATAATAATCTTGGTTTGAAACTGTTAAATCATTTTAAAGATCAGAGTGTTTTTTTTTTTTTTAAATTAGCGAAAGAAAAAACGAATAACTTTTTTTAAAACTAAAATAAATTAAACCTTCTTTTATGAAAAAAGGAAAAACATATTTTTCATTTAAAAATTATACATGAATCCAAGTTGGTTTAGTGGACAAGACTTAATTCTATTTTCAACTTATTTTTGTATATGTTACTTTTTGCAATGATTAAACTTTTTTTGTGATTTTGAAGTGTTATACTTAAATTATACAAATTAAAGTTAATTAAAAATAAAGTTTCTTGTTAAGAGTATAATATTTGGTGTTAGCAACATAATTTTTTATCTTGAAACCGTTGGTGTTGGTGAATGTAGTTTTGAAAAGATGTGGACACCAGACACCGCGTCACACAAATAGATGATGCGTTCCGGCAATATGCTAGTCAAGTCATGAACCACGTTGCTTAATCCTCATAACCACCACCTTATCCAAACCAGGTACTTCACCGAGTAAGCACGCTGCATTATCACCATTTTTATTATTTCTATATTCCACTCTTCTTCGTGTCTTAGTGTCAAAGGATCTAAATTGAAACTCCTAAGAAACTATGTTCCTACGCGTCACTTTTTCCTTCCTCCCAATATTGCCACATATTCGTGGCCCCATTCACAGGCCAAATGGCAAGGTTCTGGAGTTCTAGTAGCTACTTTAAAAGGGTTCTAAAATAATCAAGGAATGAAGGTTGAAATTGAATCCTGGTTTATTTTTTTTCAATGACAAAAGTCATGTTTACGTGGACAAACAAACCCTACCTTCATTCCATTCCGTAACGCTTTGTCCAATTTCAAAGCCTCATTCGATCAAGTTCAATTAATTTCTAAGTCCCTCCCAAGCAATTACGCGCTCCCAAGTGGTGCGCCACAAAGACCTCTAGTTCTACATTTTTTACATCTTCTAATTTGCCAAAAGGAGTAAGCCACAAGAAAAATAAAGTTGGGGACTAGAGCACTAACTTTGCTGTTTAAGGTGAAGTATTGCATTTATACTAAATCGGGATTTGGTGGTTTTTCTCTCTATAATTTAGGCTGAATTAGGCAAACCAAAACCAAAAGTTAGAATTATATGATCCGAAAACAAAGCTGGGTCTGGTACATGATGACACCAGGTGCCACATACTTAATAAGGAACCGCGTGCCCAATTTTTCCATCAATTTCTCCACAAAAGAGAGAACACCCCACAAACATCTTCTGAAAGATACTATCAGATTTGGGGACCTTACCAAAGTCCAAACTCTTCACATGCAAACAAAGTTTCCAAAACTACACCTCCAAATAAAAATGCGAATAAACAAATAAAAAAATCCATTGGAATTGGGGCGACGCACGTCACAGGGTTGTGGTTAAACTAAACCTTCCAGTGACTAAAGCCACACACAAGCATCTTTCATGGCATCTACATCCAGACATCTCCCAATTCATCTTCTTTACGAGTCTCTAGTGTTGTCTCCACAACTCCGTGGACCAACACATTTGCGCCACGTGGGGCCTCCCCCATCTACTTTCATTTTACCACCACCACCGTGGTATGTTATGTTCTGTTCCCTTTGCCAACTATTAACATCTACCTCTCAACCAGAAAACTCTTCCATTCCTCTTCACAACCACATGTTCCAATTAATATTCCCACGCAACACGACAAAATACAACCACAAAATCAACCCCTCCCATGTCCTAATAATAATAATAGATAAAAACCCAATACCTCTTCTCCCCCAATTGAATCTAAAATAAAATATATATTGAATTTAATAAGAATTTTGTAAATTGAATAAATATTGAGAAAGTAAGATTGGAAATAGAAATTGAATGATGAAGTGGTGTGTGGATAAGGATTAAAAAACTAATCCATCAGCATAAGAAAAGAACAGTGTCCAGTGCTTCATTCCCACAATCCTTCATTTACGTCAAAAACATTACCGCCCAAAACTTTCAGATGTCCATCTCAACGTCACCACCGCTTTTTCTTAATTATCCACTTTCATAAATGCCACGCTGTACAACCAAACCATTTTTTGAAAACACCAAACCAACACCGAATGTTATCTTATGTTATTAGAACTAACAAACATCCAAACACCAACGCACCACCCACTTCGTTGCTTATATATACCCCCACAGGGAACTCTCACACAAATGTCAATTACCATACTTTACACTTCCATTCCAACTCAAACAAACAATAAATAAACTATGACTTCCTGGGTGAGAGGCAAGTGCATCGGTAAGGGTGCGTTTGGTGTTGTCAACGCGGCGGCTTCCAAAGCTGATGGACACGTTTTCGCGGTGAAGTCCGTGGATCGTGGAGCGGGGCTCCCTCATCAGCTGGAGGCGTTGGAGAACGAGATTCGGATTCTCAAACGCGTGGCGTCGCCGCATGTGGTGGCTTATCTCGGCGACGATGTTACGTGCGAGCAGGGCGGAACGGCGTCGTTTAGGAACCTTCATTTGGAGTACATGCCAGGTGGCACCGTCGCTGATCTGGACCCCGCTGACTTGGACGAGGGTTTGGTGAGGCGCTACGCGTGGTGCCTCGTGAGCGCCCTGCGTGACGTCCACGCGCAGGGCTTCGTGCACTGCGACGTCAAGGGGAGGAACGTGCTCCTCTCCGGCAACCGTGCCGCTGCGAAACTCGCCGACTTCGGCGCGGCGGTGGAAGTCGGAGCTTCGTCGGAATTGTTGCCACGCGGCAGTCCGATGTGGATGGCGCCGGAGGTGGTGCGCCGGGAGCGGCAGGGGCCGGAGTCCGATGTGTGGTCGCTCGGTTGCACGGTGATCGAGATTGTCAACGGGAAACCGGCGTGGGAGGATCACGGCGTGGACACGCTGAGTCGAATCGGTTACTCGAACGACTTGCCGGAGTTTCCGAGCAAACTGTCGGAGCTAGGGAAAGATTTTCTAGAGAAGTGTCTGAGAAGAGAATGGAGTGAACGGTGGAGCAGCGATCAGCTGCTGCAGCATCCATTTTTGCTTCCCTACACCGTAGTTGAATGGTCTCCTCGTTGCGTTTTGGACTGGGTTGACTCGGAGTTCGCAGAGTCAGAATACAGCGAATACAGCGAATACAGCGACCGAGAACAAGAACGAGGGTCGTTAGAATTCAACCGTGAAGAGAATTCAGTTAAAAATAGAATTAGTAAATTAGCAACAGTGTCGAGGGTAAATTGGGAAACAGAGGGTTGGGTAGCGGTGAGGGAAGTTGAACTCAAGGAAGAATCATGTTCATCTATAACAAGAAGTGAAACAGAGTATGGGGTAAATTGGGAATTTAGGAATGTAGGGAGTTGTTGGGAATGCTGGCATTGTGGAGGGGTAAGTGGGGAAATAGAAAAGTTGAGTGAGGAGTGTAAGAGAGGTGGAGATTGGATCTGTGATGGGTATGGGTTGGAAAAGGTGGGTTGGGTTGGGGGAGGGGGAATATTGAGCATTTACAGTTGTAAAACTTTGATGAGGTGTTATTTGTTGTTGTTGATGTATTTAAATATATTATGCTTTTGGATTATTTATGGTGTTTATCTTTTCTTTACTACATGAGATTGATCAGAAATTGGGGGTGGGGGGTGATGGGACAATAAATTGGGTGGATTGTAGAAGAAATTGATTAGGTTGGGTGGTGTGAACTGTGAAGAGAGAAATGATGCACAGTTGGGCACATGATGGATGCCCAGCTTTAGTCTTGTGGCAACGATATGGGAGATCTGAACTGGGATGGGGATTTCAAATAACAAATTCAAAATAAAAACCAGGAAAAGGTCTAGTAAAGCATAATACAACAATGAGGTCATTAGATAATCATATAATGATCTCCTACACACTATTGATTAACTGTGGAAATCAGGTTAAATTTGATGAATTAATTCCATTAATTCTTTAAAAACATGAGAGAGATCTTCCACCACAAGTACAATCTCTCAGATTCTTATTCACTTTTTACTTCAACTCTCCATTTTAATTGGAGATCTTCATTTTGTAAGTCCAATCAAGGATCTACAATTTAATCTTTACTTAAAAATTACTTTTAAAATCGATTAATTAATTTTTAATTATCTATAATTTATAATTGTTCTTTTGATTACAAACATTAATTCCTCTCATTAATTGAAAAATAATAAAAGAATTAAATATCCATGGACCACATATAATTGTAAATCAATATTTTAGCATATTAGATATTTATTTTAATATTTTTTTTCTTCTTCTTCTCCATATTTCTTCATTAATTTCTTTTTCTTTTCGTTGATGAGAATGAAATCTTTACTAACTTCCCTCCTATTTTTAGTTATTAGATAAAATTGTTACTAATTATGATCAAGATAGTTATCAAATTAGATTTTAGTTGTTAAATAATTATAGAATAAAATAATGATTGAATTTAGTGGCTAAATAAGTCAAGATAATTTGTGTCTAACATTATCCTCCAATTTTTAGTTATTAAATAAAATGTTTACTAATTGTGATCAAGATAATTATCAAATTAAATTTTGGTTGCTAAATAATTATAAAATAAAAGTAATGATCGAATTTAGTGACTAAATAAGTCAAGATAATTTGTATCTAACATTATCTACCAAGGTTTTAGTCACTTAATTGGTATCTAATTAAGTTAAAGACTAATTTAGAATCTAAGGGTATAATTGGCTAAAACCTTGATAACTAATGTTAAATATCAATTATTTTGACTTAATTGGTTACTAAATTCAATCATTACTTTTATGTTATAGTTATTTAGCCACCAAAATCTAATTTAGTGATTATTTTAGTCACAATTAATAATAATTTTATTTAGTAGCTAAAAATTGGTCTTGTTCTCTTGTAATGTAATATTATGAATTGCATTGAATGAGTTGAACTTTGCAAAACTTCATTAAATATAATAGATTTAACATATTAATATCATTGTTTAAATCTATAACTCCATTATACTATAATATGTATTTAAATCAATTCAACTTAACATACTTCAAAACTTACATTCCTCTCTAACTTATAATTTGTCGATGTCATTATCATTTAACATTCTCGAATACTCATCCCAAAACATATTTCACGTTATCTTCAAAAACTTTTTAAACTTTGAGTTAAATATTCATCAAAATTATCAATAGATAATATATATGATAATATATAAATTCTAACAGTGCATTTATGTAATAATGATAAACATCTTCTACCAAGTGTATCAAATCTTATTAAAAAATACAGATTGTGATTACGAAGAGCATCAACAATTTGAAAAAATGATTACTTCCACATTCAAAGCTTTCGTCGAAACTAACTTTTTACTTTTTATGTATACAAAATTTTCTAAAGAGAAATCAATAACCAAGTAAGTGTAATCGTCCTCATGATTTATAACTCTTCTTTGTCTAAATTGATTACCGATCTCCACTTAGTGTTGAACTTCAGCTAAGTATGTTAGGATTTTTTTTTATTAAGTGTTTCTTGAAACATTATATCCCAAAGTGCATCAAAGTCAAAATCTAAAATCATTTTAACAAGTAAATGGAGATACATTGAACAAGATTATAAAAAAAATATAGAAATGTGCATGTCTTTTGGAATTAAAACATTAGAACCAACAATTATGAAAACGTATTAGACTGAGTTCAAGAGGGGGTGAATTGAATTTTGAAAGATTTTTGCAGTTTAGACCTCTGAAAAACTGTTTTCGCAATTTGAAAAACTTTAGTGAATCTCAATGATTGAGAATATAAAGTACAGCAGAAAATAAATCGGCTTCAATCTCGAATGAATTGATCTATATTAGATGTTGAGTAAAATACAAACAAAATGAATTACAGTTACAGTTTAACACAATCAAGATTTCTAAAATAGCATAAACAAGATATATGTAGTTTTTATCAAAATAATATAAAACACATAATTAACTATGATAGAAATTCAGCCAAGATATTATAATAAAATCCTACAATTCAACAACAGATCTGAATCAATACCAACCAAGAATATCAAGTCCAATGCAACTATATTAAACACAACAGTTCTGCAGTGACTCAATATAAAGACAATCAATGCCAAAGATTAAAAACAGATATTAAAATTCAATTACTGCAACAATTTCAGTTTTACAAATTATGCAGAATACAATTTGACACACACCAGTTGTGATTTGAAATCAAAATCAAGAACACTAACTCTGCATAAGAATCACAAACCAGTTCGCAACTCAAAATTATTACTATATCACAAAACCATATTGTTTTTTCTATTCAGAGATGCTACAGACCTTTATCAAGCCAAAGATAAATTCAAATTCAAATTACAGTGAACAAACCCCAATTTGCAGTATAGCAATTAAACCAATTATGCTTCAGATTATCGAGAATCAATTCAATTATCTTTTAGTTTAAGTATGCAACTCAAGAACAGATTAGAATTGAAAGAGAAAAGTCAAGAACAACAAGACACAGTCAATTATACTAGTTCACCCTTCCTCAAGGGCTACGTCCAGTCTCCTTTGCTCCTCAAGCAAAGAAAATTTCACTAATTTCAATCAATTGTTCAAACACAAACAATTACACAATCCTTACCCCTCGTAAGAATCAACTACCCATTGAATTGAGCACTTACTCCCCGTAGTCCCCTCTCAATTCAGCAATCACACGTAAGGCTAAGACCTATAGCCTAGAACAATGCAATCTTTCAAATGTTTTACAAATTTATAATCAATCAACATATATCTTGATACAGAAAGGGATCAAGAATGGTCAAGAAAAGACTCCCTGATTGGCACACAGAAAATGCCTTTTGCATAGTGTTGAAGAACTCCAATAGCATACTGTTGGTCAAGCGTTACTCTTCAACAAAAAGTCCCAACTGATTTTTCCTAAGAACCTCTCAATTTTTCAAAAGTATTTTTCACAGTATTGTGTTGTATTGATTCTCAATTTTTCGCTTTTTCAGTATATGGTGCATGTTAAAAACCTTGTTGTTTTTATAGAAGAAGCTTCAATTTTGTTTTCAAAAAGCAGTTTCAGTTCTGCCAGGCATCGAATAACTAGATTTCATGAATATAGAAATCGCTTTATTTTTGCCCAGTGTAGTGTATTTCAAACCAGTTTGAACCAAAACTTAGCTAACTCATTTTGTTTAGATTTTTAATCACTTTTAGACCATTGTGCTGTTGGACTTCTTCTCAACTATGCATAGGTTCTTTGCCAATCAAGCTCACACCCACTCACACCAGACCAAAACCTAAACTACATCTAATTGCTTTCTTGCTTTGTCTTGTTGGGCTTGTCTTGCTTGACTTCATCAAATCATTAGTCTTGTGAGAATATTAGCAAATTAGTTTTACAATTATTACTTTTACAATGGTTAATTTTACAATTACTACTTTTACATTAACTACTATAATCTATAATCTATAATGACAATCAACTAAAATTGCATATAATAAAATTACACATTAAACTTGTGTATAAGATAATTACACGTGACTTTATGCTTTTTACTTGATCGTTTGTATATTTATAATGTGTCTTTTATTATAATTTCACATAACAACGTTATATATTATTTTTTTACCTCTTATATTGTTAGAATTCTTTTGTTCACAACAATTTTTTTTCTAATTACAACTTTCATTTTTCTCAAGTTTAATATTAGTGCAAATATCATGATTCATCATGGTGTGTCAACTTTTAAAATATAAGTTGGAATTTTTGTATAAAATAATAATCAGTATTCTTCAATAGCAGAAATGTTTATTCCTTTTAAGTGATTTCTTTATATTAATATGATCATTTAGGTTTATTTTTTAATAGTCTTCATGCATGCTCCAAATAAAGTTAGAATCTTTACCTTTCTTCTAAGTCTTTCTAAATGATAATATGCATTGATAATTACATTATTCACTATGCAACTATTTTTTTTTTTTCCAAATCAGCAACTTTCTTGGAATAACTCTTGAACCTCAAAACACCAAAATTTGTTTATCGATAAAATTTTACTTGATTTAATGTCCTCTTGTATATTTATTTAATTTTTTTAAACTATCTATCGCTCTTAATTTAGAATGATCTCTTAATTACGGATTTATCCAATGAGAATTAAGTCAAAAACTAATAAGATGAGTATCATTTCTAATTAAAAAGTAAATTTTATTTTTTATTTGTATAGAATTTAGTCTTTCTTATGTGATATTTTCTATTTTCTAACTTAATTTAAGTAGGAAATTGTGAAGATTGTATTTTAACATCATTATGGAAAGGAATTTATGAACTGTTGTATTATTAGATGGTTTATCAAATATTGTTCAAAATTTGTGGTTAACTTCAAAGAAAAGTTGAATAATAAGTTTAAGAATTTCTGATGAAAGGAAATTAAATATTTTGCATCATGTTCAGATAATGATTGTCAAAAGGGGAAAAAAGACGAGAAATTTGAAAATTTTCAACCATTAGTTGCGTTTTTGAGAAAATTCGTTAATTATTTTAATAATTTTACAAGAAATTGAAATAAGTTGGCAATGGAAAAATCAATCTACTATTTTACCTTCTCTTGATACCCATAGTGGAAATTGAGGAACTTGAGTAGCCTTTGAAGTCAAGGTCCTTAGACTCGTCAATGGCGATAACCGTGTTGAACAACAACAACGCTCAGTTGATGGTGACCATCATCTGCAACCAAATGCAGATTTGGTCTTTTGGCTGCTTCTATTCATATAGTCTTTATTTTTGTTCATCAATTTTGTTGCTTTCTCTCACAATCAATTAGGAGAAATAATTTAAAAAAAAAAAAAATTCTGTAAGATCTAGGAGAGAATTTTACGAAAACTCTTTCTTCGTGTTTGTTTTAGTGTCAAGATTTTATAGAAAACAAATGCTATGTTTAGTATCATATTTTGTTAAATATAAATATGATATAAATATAATATAATTAAACTGTAAAATAATTTTCAAGAGGTACTTGTTAATTAATTTTAAATATATAAATTACATTTAAATACACCATATATTTTATTTTAATTTTTATTTTTTTAACCAAATCATTGATTAAGAAAAAATAGATCCAAAAAATTAAAAAATATAATTTTATTTAATTTTTGGCTTTCTATAGATTATTTTGCTGGTTTTCGAATTTGTTTAGTTTTAAGAACCCTATATGTTAGAGATTAAAGAGATTAATATCAAAGAGATGGGAGTAGAGAATGAAGAGAGGAAAAGAGAGAAGAAAGCTGTAATAAAATAAAATATACATTACAATTTTAGATGCAAGAGTTAATTTGAATAAAAGGACAATTGCCACTGTTATTTTAATTTGTTTTAGTTGATTACAAAGATTTACAACAACTTTACTCTTTGTTATCCAATTGATATAAATCCACTTAGTAAATTTATTACTTTTTATTTTTTGAATTATTTTGTCTTAATATAAAATGTTTTAAGTATATTCCTTGACAAACAAATATAATCAAACTTGAGTTTGATTGTAATCTTTACCAGAAGTAAATTTGAGATTTGTTTCACCTGACAAGATCTCTGAGATTGTGTGAAAGAAGTTGATGCTATGATGATAATGATGTCACCCTTTGAGGCATAAAAAACAACTCTTCAAACCCTATTTCTCACTTATTCATTTGAGTAATGTATTTTTCTAATTCTAAAGAGTGCGAATAACATCATTTATTGAAAAAATTATAATTTTAAACCCCTTATTACTTTTTAGTCCCAGTAAATATTTTTCCGTCTTATTTTATTTCAATAACTGAAAATATTTTATTATTTTAAATGTGTATTTGCATGACATTATAATGTAAATGTGTATTGATTATATACAAGTTTTGAAACAATTAAATTTTAATCAAATTAAAATTAAATTATTATATTATATTAAATTAATTTAATTAACATAAACTTATTTTAACGATACCACAACTACATAAAAATATTAGAATATATAGCTTAAAAAATATTTTAAAAGCGACCAACGTTGTTTTTAAAAGATAAAAATTAATAGTAAAGACAATTTAAAATACTTATCATATACTTTTAATTAAAAATTAACGATAAAATATTAAAAAATTGTATACTATTATTCATTAGTATTTTTATAATATTAAACATATTCATTTGAAGAAAATTAAATTGTTTCAATATATATTAAAGATAATTAAATAAATGGTCAAAAGTATATCATAAATATATTGGCGTAGTTAAGAATTAAAAAAAATTAATAAAAAGTTTTTAAAACTTAAACAAAAATAATTATATTGTTAACTCATTTCAATTACATACTATTTATTTCGTGTACTAATATCAAATGATTTTTTTATAAACTAAAAGAATATTTTACTTTATTTGCTAAAATACTTATAAAAAAGTTTTTGTAAACCAGTCTTCAATTAGCATCATCAATGAAACTGCCTGTCTAAAAAAACTTTTGAAAAACAAAAAGGCTTCTTATTTGACACATCTGAGATAATTTATAATAAAGAAGAAAAAGGATGAAAAATAAGTGTTTGCATCAAAACTCTCAAACATAATTAAGGTAATCATGTTTAAAATATCCTTCTTTTTCTTTACTGTATTTTTCATATTCCTTTTGCATTTCCATAACAGTAAAATAATTATTATTTTGAAGGCATGAAATTTTAATAATTCATTTTTCTCATAGTATTTTAATCCAACTTTAAAATTTGTATTCTAATGTGTATTATAGAAGGATTTAGTTTTAGTTTTCTCATAAAATAGGAAGAATTAAAAGTGATATAATTAAAATAATACTTAAATATTTTACTATTAAAATAAAAAAATTATATAAATATAAAATCAATTACAAGTTTCATTTTAAAACAAAAACTATCTCTTTAAAAATATTTTTTCTTTTTCTTCTTATTTTCTCTTTAGATTACTTCACCTTCATGATCAAAAGTTACCGTTAGACTCTTAACAGTAAATAGAATAAAATTGATCGATCATATATTTTTTTACTGGATTAAGTTTAATTTTGCTCATTTTTTCCTCTTAGTCGATCAATTTTGAGTTTGTTGTACTGTGCATATGGGATATTTGACCTAATGATTAGTCTTTATTAATTCAGGTCCTAGTAATGTGTTTAGATAATTGATTAGGACTCAGTAGTACAAGTTAGGTCATCTATGTGTCTTTGAGTGTTAGAGCTCTTTTATCCAATTATCGTATAAGCTAAGGAAAACTAATTTTACTTTTCAACAATGCCCTAGGCAAGATGATGTGGATGCTTAAGTGACATTGTTACAAGTTCTAAATACATAAATTGTGTTATTGGGTGATATAATTATTTTGCTTATTTATAGATACTTTGAGTTAAGTTCATGTTTAAAGTAAATTGAGTATGATTTTGTTCAATTGTTGTGAATATTGGTGTTGAATCGGCTTAGTCTACAAAACTAAGATTATCTTGATTAAAGTGTAGTTACTTTGATCTTTGGTTTAATGATTTGAAATTATTCTATGTGTTTTGAACTTTGTAAACTTGTTTTAAAGTTTACATGAGAAATTATAGAATTTTGAACAAGATCAAGTGACTTAAGTTGGGATTGTAGCTTTCTAAACTAATAAGAAGGGATCCAAAAACCTAATTTGAGTCACCTGAACCAGTTTCAAAATTGTGTAGACACGTTGGGCAAGTCACAAGTTTGTTAGGCGAGTGATAAGCTTGTTAGGTGAAATTTGTAAATTAAAAAACCTAAGAGATTAGTTGTTAGACAAGCACTCTAGTTGGATGAATTTGGTTCCAGTAGTTTGCTCATTGGGCAAACAATGTTTTTGTTGGACAAAATTTGAAAAATTAAAAACCTGAGAATTGACCTCTAAGTAAGTTACTCTCGTTGGACAAATTTAGTCTCAAGAGTTTGGTAACTAGGCGAGCTAAGCTTTTGTTGGACAAAATTGGTTTATCTAAAAACTTGGGAGTTTTAACAACTAGGTGAGAGAGCATATTACTCGCTAAGTGAAAATGCATGTTTCGTATTTTTAAATTTTCATGTTTAAGTTACTTTTAAATCTTTTGAGAGACATTTCTTATAATTGAATGTTGTCATGATACTTGTACCGATTAAATATTTTATATCATGTAATTTATGAGATGTGATAACAATATTTGAATGATTACTTATATAGAATTATATTGAAAGTTTTAAAAAATATTAATTACTCTACTTTTTTGTCTGTATTTATTTTTATAATATGTGATGACCTGTCTTACATGAAAACATATATTACAAGTGATGAATTTCAAGAATAAAGAGGATAGAAATTAATATAAAAAATTTGGAAACTTTTCATCTTATAATGTATATATTTGAAATTTCTTAAAAGAAAAATATTATTTTATAATATAATATTATGAACGTGTAAAATTTATATATATATGGTATAATAACTGATGATGATATTATAGTTTAAATCTTTAAGAAATAAAAGGAAACCCTAAAAAAATAAATAGAAGTTCTAGTGAGTTAAAACAAGTAATAAGTTCATTTTTATCAATTTGATATAAAAAGAATTAGAATTTTGGGATAAACTACACATTTATATAAAACACCAGAGTTTTGGTTAGATTTTAGAAATGGAAGAAGTTTTGTAAAAGAATTACTAAACAAAAAGAAGTTAGATTAGGTTTGTTGTTCCCAGTACCACATTTTTTGTTTTATTATTTGGGTTGAGATTCTTCAACAAGATAATTAGTTATAAATTAACAGTGAAATACAATGTTATTATAATGAAAATTGATGAGAAGAGAAATGCCAATAGAAAAAGAGAAAATTAAATTAAAGCAAAAATAGTGAAAAAGGCCAGACTTAAACCTAACATATAATTAAAAGGATAAAATGAAAAAAAACACACAAACCATCTTGTCAAAATTTTAAGTTTGAACCTCTCAAAAAATAATTAAGAGACTTAGATCAATCTAATAAACACTTCCCCCCCGTAGTAATAAAACACTAAAATATTATAGTTTTTTTTCTTTCATTAGGACGTGTTAATAAAATTTACCATAAAGGGGCAGAAACTATAAGAGCCACTAAAAAACTAATGAAAATGAAAGATCCTAGTTGTGTGTGGAATGGTTATTGAGTGAAAGAGAGATGCAAGGAGCATTCTGTTATAATTGCGGCTGATATGTGAGGAAACAGAAGTGAGATAAGGGTTGGGAGTATTAGCAGCAGATGGAAAATGGAAGTGGTGCTGTGTGTTTCTTCTTTCTTGAATTTAGCAACAGTAGGGCAACCCACATGTTAGGCAGAAGAAGGTCACAAGATCTCAAGCATGCCTCATGGACCAACACTTTTTGCTTTGCCACAACAATTGCATGTGCCAAATGGATAAGGAAATCCAATGGGTGAGGTTAATGTTGAGATTGAAAAAAAGGAGTGGAGAAGGTTGATAATAAAATGGATTTGCATGTTTGGAGCTTAGTGATTTTTTGCCATGAATTGAGGCTGCTGCTACTTCATAACCCATCATTTCAGCCGCCAAACTTATCTACATGCATGTAGCACAGAGATGTGTATAAAGACATCATCAAACATCAATCAATGCAACTGCAAAGACAACATGGGTGTTACCCTTGTGTCTTTAGAAAACTAGTGATCACCGTTTGGATTCAATGCTTTGTAATAGTTCAAATGCAATCCTGTTTGATTTTGACTGGTAAAATGATTGTAAAATGGATGGTGCACAAAAATGGAATGCTCGGAAGCTTATAAACCAATTTACTGATTTATTGGGCATTTGTTTATATATATATATATAAATTTTAACTATTATTTGACATATATTTTAGACCTTTGAATTTTTATTGTTTAAAAAGATTTGTCAGAAAAAAACTATTTTATATTTACTAATAAATAATACAATTTTAATGGTTTGTTAAAAGTGTTTATTAAAATAGTCAAAATTAGGTAAAAAATATTGATTAAACAATATTAAAGAAAATTTACTAAAAATTTGAACTTTTTCACTTAAGCAAGGACTATTTGAGAAGAAAATATTAAGAATGATCTTACTTTTTTATTCATTAAACCAAACCATATCATTTGATTTCAGCGAGATATGTTAGTCAGTTAAACGGGAGACTATAAGGATTATAAACTCACGTATATATTTTATATTAGTTTAGTAAAAAAAATTATAAATAAAAATTTAAGAGATGTTCTTCATAAATTTTAGTCGTCGAAATATATTTATACATCTGAAAGTGATAACTAAAAAGCATCTCCCAAAACATTCATCACAAATCGACTTTTACCCATCAAAAACCGTTTTCCAGTGAAAATATAAGTGATTAATTTTTCTCTTTATTAGGATTATATATACAATTACAAACTCATGTAAGTTCCTGATTCTGATTGCATCAGAGGTTTATTTCAAATATATTGTTATTCTCTATATGTTTAATCATGCTTGTATTAACTTACTCACCTTTTACTTATTTATTTGAGACTTTTTTGACATTGAAAAATGCTTTTAAATCTATAATGTTGGGAAAAGCACTTAATTAGAATTAATATTAGAAATATATTAATTTTAGTTAGGTATCTTTTGAAACTTCTAATGCTGACTAACTTATTGTAATTGTCAAGGTATTGATACTATAATAAATCAGTTTAGGTTTAATTGCTTAAAAAATTAAGATTCAAATAATTTTAATGAATTGATTGTATAATTGAAGTTTACTAGTTGTATATGAGAGATGATTTGTGAACTCAACCCTAACATTCTTAACATCATATTTTATCAATTCACATTCTTTTATTCCTCTAATTGTTGAAATAAACCATTTCGACTTAGATTTTGATTACCGTTACTTTACATGTATACATACCCACCAATACAACTTTTGCCAAATGTTAGACTTTCAATATCTTTTCATTGGATGTTTTCTTTCATAACTCACCATTAGATTCATTTCCCATAAATTATATATTCAAAATTTTATATTACTATAAAATTATTTGATATTTCATATATATAAATCAAAACCGTCCTAGTGTATATTTTTTAAGATATACTAACAAAAATTGACAAAACTAACTAAGATGACACGAATTTGTAATTTAATGGTTAAATCGATAAAATTCAATTTTTATGCAAAGTTATTTGGCTTGTAATGGTAGAACTTTAGTGGCATAATTTAGTGTCCCTCCAGTTTGTCGAACATCCTAAAATAATTGTGGTAATGTTAATATTAATACAATTGCATTTAATCTGTACATTATGAAGCTTGATTGATACGCTTAAGGATTAAGAATGTTCTTGATCAAAGACAAACAAGAGGGATTTGAAATACTAGTAAAAGCAATCAAGTATTGTAATCACGATGTAACAGACAATATATGAATATTACTATTCACCCACATAGGAAATTTCCTAATTTGAACTTGTGAAGAACTAAAAACATTGAAGCTTAGTGTTCTGGGTAAATCGAGTCTTTATTATTTTATCAAAACAATTTTTTATACCAAAAAATCCGTTCATCCTATGTAATATTCTATGATTTAACATGTAATGACAAATAACTCTTCAAGAAGGTATCTTCCATCCTAAAATATCGGTTACGTTTTACCATGACAAGGGAAAAAAACTTTTTCCCATAAGACAAAAACTACCGAGACAATTTTTTCTTTTCTCGTCATGACAATCAAGTATGGTTCAAAATCAACCAGCACAGATAGAACATTTGGAATAGTCGATGAATATTTATATACAAAATTAAAAAAAAAAAAACACACAATTTGTGTGAAATCCTAATCAGAAATTATGATGCTTCAGATTCAATCATCTCTCAAGTTGATCAGACAACCCAATGGAAATGAGACTAAAGAAATAAGATCCTAAAAACGTTCAAAGCAAAGAATTCGTAGTTGTCGGAAGGCTAAGCTAGATGCTTACATTCACCACGCAAAGTTCCTTTGCCCTCAGGAACTCATCTTCAATGCATGTGGATTCTCATGACAATGTGTTTAGCTTCTTTGTTCCAGAATATATTTAATATTTTCTGATTTTTTTTTAAATACGTTCTGGGATGTATTTAATGAATTACGGAAAGTGTGTTCTGGAAAAAATTTCCATAAAAGGTAGAAGTATCTTTAAAAAAAAGGGTAAAATAGCTATTTTCAAAATTATGATGGTGCAGATTTAAATTGAGAGGGTGCATGAAGCAATTTTCAAATTCCCATCAATCAACGTGGTATAAAAGCTTGGGCTTAGGATTTTTTGGGAATTGGGCCTAATCATTTATGGAACGGGAATTTTTTCCTACACTTCCATATATTTCTTTTACACCCCAAAAATATGAAAAGAATTCTCATTTTATCTTTTTTTACAATGCAAAATTTATTTTTATTATGAATTATACAATCTGCAAGTTATAATTTTCTTAAAAAAGGCTAATGCATATTATAATTCTGAAGTCATTTTTAATTTTCAAATTGCATAATCTAAAATTATTAATTCGAAAATTAAAAATGAGTTTTAGATTATATAATTCATAAGAAAAAAATAACTTTTAAATAGTAAATTCAAAAGCTGTGACTTTCTTTGTTGAAAAATTGATAAGTGGTGGCTGAGGTCGCGCTCAATGCTTGCTGGCTCTTTCTTCAAAAGTAGCAATGGCATGGGAATGACGGTTTTCTTTTCGAGGACGAGTACTATTGAAGAAGACAACGATAATGGAAACCATCTAGATGTATAATTTGGAAGCTAATGACTTCTAAATTATGCAATTTAAAAAATACCTTTTACTTATGGACTATATAATTTAGAAAGGACCAAATGCGAATTTTCATATTTACACGAATGCAAAAGAAATGTATGGAGGTACAGAAAGAAATGCCCCTATAAACTTAGGATAGAAGTGACAAAGAGAAGGTTTTTTCGTCTGCATCCCAGCATTTTAATATGGCTTTTCGTTCTTGTACCCTCATAATTACTTACTACACCACCATAATTTATGTTATATTTCATTGACTTTCAAATTACCTAAAATCTTTCAGAACAAGATTCCTAGAACATTATTTACGAAATAAGTTTTCCAAAATAAATTTTTTAAAACATACTAAATATTTTCTAGAATAAGTTTTAGGAATATATGAGATATTTATTGAAACAAACTTTCTATAATAAATTTTTTAAAACATACATAAATATTCATCTTTCTCTTTTCAGATTAAATAGTTCAAAAACATTACGGATGGAGCGATCCGAAAGTTTTCCAGATTAGGCAATGTAGAAGGGAAAAAAATCTATGTTTTATTATATAATTTCTACCAAACGCAACGTTTCACTTTCTCTCCATCTATCTCTTTATCTCTCTCTTCTTTCCCACCATCTTCAACATCTTCCTAGCGGAGACTATAGGCCTTCTTAAACTCTGTTAACGTTGTCATTGTTATTACAAGACAAAAAGATATACAGGGGTGGCATGGGTGTAGCAGAGAAGAAGAAGACATAGCAGGGAAGGAATTCATTTTGACATTGTTTTATGTAATAAAATATTACATAAATAATAAAATAATAATATATATAAATATGAAATGAACGAATTAAGTGAGCAGTGGCGATGACGGTGTGATGCAGCAAATAAGGGTATTTTTGTCTTTTATGTTAACATGAAGTGTAAATAGTAATCCTGAGAGTTCAAAAGTAAAAGCCCTTAATATTCCAAGTTCAGTCCACCACTATTGGCATAGTAAGAGGAAATGGTGGGTTAGTTGTAAACCAGTGAGATAAATGCATACATAGGGGTTCATTTAGTAGTTCCAAATTTCATGTTAACGGATAAATAACAATTTGGAGGGGAGTAAAGTACTTCCAAAACATACAATCCACATTATATTATTATAAACTAGGCTTTCCACACTCTCTTTAAGGTTAAATTTATTCCACTAGTATCAATTTTATTTTTCTTTTAATTTTTTGAACTCATTCTTGAATTGATTTTCAACAACATTCCTAATGATATTTATTATTACGGAATGATTTCGATAGAAGGATTGGGGATGTTTTTCAAATTACGTTTTCCATTTGAAATAAAAAAATTATATTGTTAATGGGTCCTTAAATAATTTATTTTATTACATATAAGTCATTTAATGAATGAGGGAGACTCTTAATACACACATATATATCCTATTCTTACTTTCGTATGTGTGGTACATAATGAAATAGGACTTAAATGTTTTTGCATTTTTTCAACACCACACTCCTTTAACTACAAGTCCCCATCAAGCTCTTTCATGAGTCCTTTTATAAATGCGAGGTGGTACATAATGAAATTATTTATTCCATGTTCTCACCACAAGTTATGCGTTGCTATGGTGAAATATACACTAATGTGATAATGATATTAAAAAGTTAAATATAACAAAGTATATGACATTAAAATTAATTAATTCATGCACTTTAAAAGATCAACGTAATACTTGTTGACACTAAAATTAAGAGTTTAATGGTTATGAACTAAAAGTACAAAACTATTTTACGTTCACCAAGTTAAGTCAAAATATATTGATAAGCTTACTTTAAGAACAAGTTCACACAAATTCAACTTTAAACATAAAGTAACAAAAATACTTTGATGCATCAAACATATAGCTTCTTTAAACTATTGACTTTTACAGTCATCATGAGCTAAATAATCTCTCCAAAAGTTAGGACTACCACTACACTAGGCAAATTTTTAATAGGTGGATGATAAAGGTCTAATTTACTCGTTAATTACGGATTTTTATATGTCATTCTAACTTAACTCCTTAACTTAGAAGCTTGTGGACCTTAATTGTATATATTGTAAATAAAAAAAAGAAGAATATGCAAGTGTGGTGCATAAATCTCAAATGTTTTGAAATTTTGCAGGGTTGAAACTATAACAAGTATCACAAAGAGAAAGAGTGATTCATTGAGTGAAAATGAGGCATAGGCTTGGAATTTGAAAGAACCCAAATTACCCAATGAATCTCATTAGCCCAGCAAACTTGGACTGCTAAATCTAGTGGAAGAAATTCACTTACCGAATCCTAATCCTGTCAATGAAAGTGTTGTAAAGCAGTGTCCCTGTAATGGATATAAATAGATTTTAGGTGATGAAAAATGACCATTTTCTTAATAAGATAATATAGATTAGAAAGAAACACTTAGGAACCTTTGGAGAAAGAGTTGGCTGGAAACCAGCTTCAACAAGCTACAAAGGATCTCTTGAATAAGGAATTTTCACAATGCTCTCATGGAGTTTGTTTTAATTTATTTCTCTACTATTATGTGCAGTTAAACTCTCTGTTGTTTGAATTAAATGTAATCATTCAACTTGCATGTATTATATGTTGTTAATCAAAGTATATTTATCTACTTTATCTTTATCTTTGTTAATGGTTTTATCTCTTTGCTTCATGTTATCCATGTTAGGAAAATTAAGGTTTGAACTTTAAGTTTGGATCGTTATTGGAAAGTGATTTCATTTTTCATAACAATATCTACCCACCTATTACTATTATAATCAAATACAAAGAAACAAAGAAATCTCATGAAATTTAATATCAAATTCAATTACTATTTATGATAATAAATTATATAATATATATTATGCTGTGAATCTCTATAATTCCTATTTATTATTATAATTTTTATTTATTAAGAATAATTCTAAATAGAGATCAATTCTAAATAGAGATCAATCTCACAAAAAATATACACTTAATCATATATTTACTCACTTATATTATTTTTATATTTATTTTATGAAATTGAGGTTCAGATAATCTTTTACAAATAGATTTCTATTTGTTTTTTTTATCAACTAGACTCTACAACTATTATCAGATAATATATATAACTTTGTCAAACTTATGAATTAAATATATAACTTTGTCAAACTTATGAATTAAATGTGAGAAAAAGAGTTTCACTAATGAATTATTTTATATTACTTTTCTTAATATGAAAACTTTTATAAAATATTAAAGAAATTAATTTATTTTTACTTTACTTTTGGAATGTTATTGGAAAGTGCTTGCATTTTTTTTAACAGATTAAATCACCTTACAAGTTAAATGCCCAAGAATAAAGTTTCACTCATAAGTTATTTTATGTTGTTTATTTTAATACAAAAATTCTTATGAAATATTAAAAAATTTGGTTTGTTTTCACAAAAAGAACTTATAATTTAATTATGCAAAAATCAAAATTAATGTTTTTTTGTCAACGCAAAGGTATATAAAGATGGCTCAAGATGATACATTAAGAGTTCAATTGGTAGAAATTTATCCCAAAAGTGTTACATCCGTTATTTTAGCTATTTTCATTTAATCTTGCTCTTTATACCTTATTTTTATTAAATAAAACTGAAACTAACATGCATGCTTGCAAATTTCTTTATGTACATATTTATGCTTTAGATCTCAAATAGATATATATATATATATATATATATATATATATATATATATATATATATATATATATATATAAGTTATTATTACACAATATCATCCAAGTTTGTGTAGATTTTACCATCCTGACTATCATTGTTAATTGTCCACATTCAATAGTCAACAATTAGGTTTGTCATTAAAAAAATACATAAAAGTAAAATAATGCCTAAAGACAATGAATGTGATTAAATACGTTTAATATCCAATTCTTTATGGCCTAAACAAGTATATAGATTTTGTAAACATTCCCATAGTCGAATTGCTCACTTAATTATTAAGTAAACATAAGAAACAATTGACAAACTTACAAAATTAGAGCCTTTGCATATAAAATCAAATTTTAGATGACCATTATAACTTTTTCATCTCCTTGGCATATTGATCACATGAAATATATCTATATTTAAATAATAGTATGATATTTTTAGCACGATTCAACAAATAGTTCACTAAGTTCCTTTTCAATACAACATGTGACTTTACGCAAAAACTCTTCCTACACACGACAAAAAAAATCTTCTTATTTTGTTTAAACAATAATAATTTTATAGATTTTTTAATTGGATAAACTCATAAAGATATTTAAAGCATTCAAACACAAAAATGAATCAACGACGTACAAAACAAAGTCAATAATCCACATGTCATTCACATAAAGAAAAAGTCATATTCAGTAGTTTTTTTTACTTCTTCTCACTTTATAAATCATTTAGAAATCATTTAGAAAGGGAAAACATTGGCTAAGTGAGAGCTACCATGACACCTGAAGATGACACTTTTACAATAATGCTATTTATTCATAGATCATTCTCGTTCCTTATTTTCAATTGAAACTACCACAAATCCACTCAAGTACATGTTCCAATAATAATTTAAAATATAAGTAAATATCCCTTAAATTGTTTAAGAATTTATTTAGTATAAATAAATTTATTCTCATACAACTTATTATGGGCGTATTGTTATAATTTAAAGAAAATTTCAAATTTTCTTTAATTTTTCAGGATATGTAATATTATCGATGTAGATTGTATTTTCAGTCCACTCTTAATAATTAGCTGTCTCTTTCCTTTTTCTTGATTAATTCCTAACTAAGCTTAAGGGAGTTTACACAGTGAACATTGAAAACATCAATTTGTAAACTAGTTTGAATCAAAGCACACAATGATGGAAAATTGCGAGTTGTCCCTTTTATATTCGTTACGTGCTTAGTTTCTTTTTGTTGCCATTGGCTATATTTTTGTTTACTTGGATATGGCTCCACTGCTCTTTGATTTGAATCATTAATGGGAGGTGATAGATAAGGTATGTAATCGCCCTATTTGATTTTATTTCAATCATTAATGGGAGGCCATGGATAAATGACAAATATAAGGATATGTTTGACATACTTCAAAATGAGTTACATTTATAAGATTTAAAAAATAATAACTAACGAAAGATATATTATTATTTCATTATTTTAAACATTTTAGTTTTAGAAAAATTAAATGTATCTTAATAAGCTTTCTTTTATTTTATGAAGCCAAAGGAAAATGAAAAATTTACTAGTGTTTGATTTTAGGTTTGTAACATTATTTTGAAAATAAAAAGTGAACTTTATGTGATATTGATATTTAGAAAAAAATGTATCAAACATTAGTGGTTTTCAGAAAATAATGCTTTCCTTTTCTCTAGATTTTTATCCTTATGTTAAGCGACTAATATTTTTTTTTTCATAAAAAAATGTAAGAAGTTGCTAGGTAATGTAACTAATAATTCACTCTCACCCTCGCCTGTTTCTTATATAAGTTGAATTTTTAAATTGTTAAAAATATTAATGGTTTTTAAATAAAAATTTTAAATACTTTATTTATAGTATCAATAAGTTTGCAATCAATGAATAATTAAATCCCTTAAATATATATACCGATAAAAACTAATGATATTTCCATATTTACAATAAATTCCACCATCTATGTAAAAAAAATAAAACCGCTAGACTATTTCTTATGATAATGTATTATTAAAAATAACTTTTCCATATGTAATTGTGCCAATTCTAAACAAATTACAATTAAAAATAAATTTAAATATAAAAATTAATATTTAAATATTTTTAATTACATCACAAAAGTTAACTTATAAATATAAGTTAAAAGTCTCGTAGTTTTTGAAGAATATAAAATAAATAAATAAATAAATACAATCGTAAAATTTTATATTGAAAATGATATCATAATTTCTTGTGTAATTTTATTTATATTCATTAGTATTAAATTTTTCTGGTATACCCTTTACAAAATTTTTAACAATAATATTAAAGTCAATCGATAATAAGATATTAGTATTATAAATATGCATCTACTTTATTTAGGTTTGAAGGACAAAATCAAAACTAAAACTAGACAAACTTCCTTAAAAAAATATATAAATAATTTCAACGTAACAACCTATTAGTTCCACATACAACATTACGTGATCCTTAATCTTATTATGCCATTAGGTAGAATTTCAATAAAGAGTAAAAACAGGTTTATTTAACCTAGGTTATATATATTTATGTTTTAGTTGAGTGAGCGAGAATAAAGCAAGTAAGGTTGGATAAGGTTGAAGGTTTCGTCAACTTCACTCGTGCGCCATGTTCGATAGAGTTATGTGAGATTGAAGGGGAGTGATGAAAGTGGGGCCCACTCATTAATATTTGACACAGAAAGCACACCCACCACTTCCCAACTATGGCCTTTTCCAGAACTTCCATTCTCAAATTCCTCTTCCATCTTTTCAAACATGCAATGTATCAGCAATTATGTAATTCATGTGCTGTTACACTTCTATTCATGAGGAACAAACCATAATGGGATTTCATAGTAAAGGTAAATAGTTATGAATTATTAGGTTCAGAATTATTGAACAGTATCTTTTCAGAGCTTAGGACAATCTATTATTCAAAAAGTTCATATTTTTAGTTGGAGAAGATATATAAGAGTAAAACAGTGTTGTTATATTATAGATAGACTTAAGAACATTTTTTTTAGAGATAAAAGAAAAACAAAAGCGATTGAAAGTCAGAAGAAAAATTTAAACATATTTTAGGAATGAAAATAAATATTTTTAAGTCTATTTTAAATAAAATATTCTATTTTTGAGTTCTTTAATTATTGCCAAAGAATAGTGATTGATAAATACTTGTTTTATAACAATATTTCGTTGTTATGTGATGCTGAAATCCAATAATTAGTTGATATTGTAAAATAATAGTAAAAGTTTCGTTGTCTTCAATTATACAGCCAATAAATGAGTTGATCTTGCCCCAAGATTCCAAAATATGTTGACTTGTTACCATCAATCACTTGTGAAAGGTCACTCACCTTATTGTTAGTGAATGATAATACATGATATTTCAATTCCCTTTTCATTTCCTCTAGAACAAATTTAGATGCTCACAACAACAGAAGAAAGGGAGAGGAAGCAAATTTTAGCAAATAATAATTGTTTTGGCACAGAATGGATAAAGAAGTAACCTTCATGAATGAGAGCATGAAGCAGAAAAAGAGAAGATAAAGAAAATTTTAGCAGTGTTCTTAGGATCTTTTGTGGTTCTGTAGTTTGGTAGGCTGTTAACATCACAACCAAGGTGCCTAATTCAGGTTGGCCAGAAGTTGTTCTTAACTAGAAATGAAAGGGTTGCTGTAAGTGAAGTTCAATTGTGGAAATTTGCAGCCTCAAAAACTGTGTTTTTGGTGGAAAACTTAGCTCTTTTCTATTATTGGATGTGATCACAAGGTCAATGAAGACCAGACATTCATCTACTTCCATGTTCCTAGTTTATTATCAACATGCCCCACTTGGAAAATTCAAGTCGGTTCAATTACCCTTCCCATCCCTACCCTAAGTTATCATAATTATATTTTCATTATTTTTTGAAAAAGAAAATATTTCACTTTAATATCTCTTAAATGTTCTAAGGGTTTGTAGGAAAAGAAAAGGAGTGAAAACAATTTATATATTTTCAGTGCAATGGTTTTTAAGATTTCAAACAACCAGAAACAATTTGAATGTAACTTCAAAACAATTAGAACAAAAACTAACAAGTTTCCTTTGTGTAACAATTTATGACTGAATAATAGTACAATATTGTATACTACCAGTGTATTTTAGTTAAATTTTGATGACTAAAAAGAATTTAATATCCTTATATTTTTTTATAAGCATTATATAACTAATAACTATCTCACAAATAAAAAAAATGGTCCCCTTTTTCTTTAAAACTCCACTACCAAACATTGACTTAAGTAATCTTGCTAGCTCAAACAATTGACAAAGCTTGGTGATAATAAATTATCTTTGACAATTTTTTTACAATGGATGGTTTCTTCAAATGCTATGTTCCTGAGTTTTTGTGCATGAAAAAAAAAGTGAAGAATTAGATCTCCATATAGTGAATATTTCTTAAAAAAATTCTTTATTGTAAGGAATATCCGTTATGTGAAAAAAAAAAAAATGTTAGATCGTTGTTTGTTATATATTTTACTGACATTACATAGGCTGGAACTATGCCAATTATATGAAATCACATATTACAATTATGAAATGAAAATGCCAGTTACTTGAAACAAGGAAAGAGACATGTACCAAATCACAAAGCCTATGAGTATCTTGTACCAAAAAAATACCTATTAGTACCCAACAATAGAGCTAACTAGTGAATTTCTGTTCATGGTTGAAGATGGAGGGGAGATTTATATTTGTTGGTTAGGATTAGAAATTAATCTCAAGATGGATACTGTAAGAATGGTAATTTTTAAAAATAAACTGATGAAAATATATAAGACCATTTACATTTGTTTATAAGACAGTAAAATACTTCAATATTAACTGAATTCATTTACATCTACTTCAATTACTTTTACACAGTCACTTCAACTAATGTTAACTTGATGTGAAAAATACTATTCATAGTTAGCATTTCAAGGGAAAAATAAGTTGTTTACCATTCATTTTGAGGGGTGTGGGGAAGGTGTTAGGTTGGTTAATAAGTCCAGCAAGAGAGAGTAAAAGAGCATTCAATGCATTTTGCAACTTCTTTGGACACACACCACCTGCCTTTCTACTACTTCAGTTCTTCTACTGTTCATTTCCTGTATTCTCCATCCTTTGTTTCTATATATTATTCTCTGTCTTGTCATAACTGACCTCATCTTAGCTTCTGAATCATCCCCACTTTTCATTCTCTTTCAGCCATGAATCCATCTGAACAATTTGTGGAACATGGAATGTCTCAGCAGGTACTCTTTCTTAATTCTTGTTCAGTCTATAGCTGAAGGAACTGTGACCCTTCAATACATTCATGGTCTCTATTAAACTTTTTTAATAACTGATCCATTTCTACATGGTCATTATTCAGTGAATGTCTTCATTCTCCCCATGTTGTCTAAACTGCTTTTGAGCTAAATGGGGTTTTGCTACTTTTGTCTGTTGTGTTGAAAACTAATGAGATGTTACTTGCATTCATAGTGTTCCCCTAAGGTGTATTAGAAGGACATTGCCATGTTCTGCTTGGGGTTTTAAAGCCAGTATCCTTTTCTTGATGTCTCCTTTTAATTATTTTCTGGTTTTTGGCATTGCATTTTAGTCATTTTAAACATTGCATTGGATCCTCATCTTGTTATTGCACTTTATGGTTGAGCTTATTTTGATGAGCTGCTTCTTATCTCTTTATTCATTTCATTTCTTCAATTTTTCACATTTGATTAATGTTTGTGTTTTGAATTATGGAGAATGTTGGTGGGAGCAGGGTTTAATTAGGGAGGAATCTCAATTCTAACATTTGTCTTATGAAATTTAAAAGATAATAAATAAACTGGATGTTGCTCTGACATATGGTGATGATACTGAGAAGTTTATAGAATGCTTGAATGGAAATTTTATTTACTTTGTCATATTGGCTATGGAACCTGGCTAGGGTTAAAAGTGAGTACTGTATAGTACTAATTTGTTGTGCTTGGCTTCATGTATCAGAATTTAAAGAGAACTTCTTGTGCAACTGTGCTCACTCTAGCTTACCAAAGTCTTGGAATAGTTTATGGTGACCTCAGTACTTCTCCTCTTTATGTTTACAAGACCACATTTTCAGGGACATTGAGACTCAATGAAAATGATGAGGAGATTTTTGGTGTGCTTTCCTTTGTCTTCTGGACATTTACCATTACTGCTCTCTTCAAATATGTTTTCATTGTGATGTCTGCCGATGACAGTGGGGAAGGTAAAGTCTTCAATCATGATCTCTATCCAGTTCCTCAGACTTCCAAGCTCCTGAAGCCATGCCAATTATAACTTCTTGGGAAAGATATATAATTTTACATTCATATTCTTATTAAACCAAAAATTGTCCAGTCATTTGTTCTCTTTGACTTCATATATAATTGTGAGCTTGATTTTCCTCCTTTATCTTTAGTTTCTAGAAATATAATCATGATTAACACAATTTATTAATTAGCAGAGGATTAATTAGTTGTGATTTGCTATGTTTTTAGAATGAGTGGTTCACTTGTGCAGGAGGTACCTTTGCATTGTACTCACTTCTCTGCCGGCATGCTAGACTAAGCATTTTACCTAATCAGCAAGCCACGGATGAGAAATTATCTGCTTATACCACACAAGATTCTGAGGACACATGGCTTTCTTCTCATTTGAAGTTGTTCATTGAAAAGCACCCAAGGTTCCAAAAAGGACTGTTGATCTTTGTTCTGCTAGGAACCTGTATGACAATTGGTGATGGTGTGATTACACCTGCAATATCAGGTAGTTGATCAAGAGCAGCCCATGAGCTTCTATAAGAACACATGAAGTATGTGGTCCATCATTGACTTTGTTATAGTTACATGACTGCATCCCTTAGATGGCAGCTTTAGGTCATTACCCATTTCTAAAATTATTATTCTTGTTAATTTTGTCATCACATTTCAGATTAAATATTGTATTGTTTAGAGTAAATGTACCATGAGTCACTGTGGACAAACTTCTCAACAAATACTTGTAGGAGACAAACTTAATGAATGAAGGAGGTAAAATGAATCAAATTTTTTCCATAAGTTCAAACTAACTTACATTCCGAGCTACATGAAATTGGATGAGAAAGCTTTTGAAAAGTTGAATTGCATAAGTTCATTTTAATCTGAGAGAAGTTTGATTCATTTTATCTCCCTAATTTTTTTATTATCTTCCTATTCAAGTACTTATTGAGAACTTTATCCAAATTAACTCTAATTATAGATATGCATCTCAAACATTACTACACAATTTAGTTTACTTATCGTGAGATTGAGTTGGTTCAGGAGTTGATGTTTGTACAGAAATTTTATTATTTGTTTCTCCTTTGGATATATGAACATCCCTTGTGTTTCCTTTCAGTTTTTTCAGCCGTTTCAGGAGTTCAAGTTAAGATCAAAGAACTCCATGACAGTAAGCCCACCAAGCATCTTTCAAAACCTTTATATCTATTCACACTTTCTAAAACTCTACATTATTTATACAGATTATGTTGTCATAATCTCGTGTGTCATTTTAGTGGTCCTTTTCTCCATTCAACATCATGGGACACACAGAGTTGCTTTCATGTTTGCCCCAGTAGTTGCTGCATGGCTTTTGTGTATAAGTGGTATTGGTATATACAACATATTTCACTGGAACCGGCAAATATACCGTGCACTTTCTCCTCTCTACATGTTGAAGTTCCTCAAAGCCACTGGCATTGAAGGTTGGATGTCATTAGGTGGAATTGTGCTTTCAATCACAGGTACATATGATATGGTATTTTGTATTTTTATTTTTTTTCATGAACATCTATAATGTAGTTAACTTTATTAGCAGCTAGAGTAGTGGGATTAATTTGCCTGTGATACTGTCTCAGGAGTGGAGGCAATGTATGCTGCTTTGGGTCATTTTTCAGCACTCTCAATAAAGGTAAATATATATTTGAGAGTATAGATAAAGGAAAGATTAACTAAGTTGAAAATGATATATGCTTTAACAGATGCCCTTAAATCTCAGGTAGCTTTCACATGTCTAGTGTATCCCTGCCTGATTTTTGCATATATGGGAGAGGCTGCATTTCTGTCCAAGCATCATCATGCTATTCAGGACAGCTTCTACAAAGCCATACCAGGCAAGAAATTATTTCAGGAATCAACAAGCTGTCAATGTTATTTATGGCCTTTAGTGTAATTGGACTACTATTTTCTGCAGAAACTGTATTTTGGCCTGTTTTTGTAGTGGCCACTTTCGCGGCCATTGTTGGAAGCCAAGCAGTGATTTCTGCCACCTTTTCCATTGTAAGCCAGTGTTGCGCGTTAAATTGTTTTCCTCCAGTTAAGATTGTTCATACTTCAAGCAGAATATATGGACAGATTTATGTCCCAGAAGTGAATTGGATATTAATGTGTCTTTGTTTAGCTGTCACCATTGGCCTTAGGGATATAGACATGATGGGTCATGCTTATGGTACACTTCTTTTCCACTATGTTTGCTTATGATATTTGAAGCATGACATGTAAGTTCTGACCATTTTGCATGATCCACAGGGCTGGCTATAACCACTGTAATGTTTGTGACAACATGCTTGATGACACTAGTAATGGTCATTGTTTGGAAGCAGGGAATAATAAAAGCCATTATATTTTTGGTATTGTTTGGATCAGTTGAACTGCTTTACATCTCAGCCTCTATCTGCAAAGTCCCTGAAGGAGGATGGATCCCCCTTGTGCTATCTTTTATCTTTATGAGTATAATGTTCACTTGGAACTACGGAACAATGAAGAAACATGAATTTGATGTGGAGAACAAGGTTTCAATGAGCAAGATACTGTCTTTGGGACCTTGTTTAGGCATGGTCCGTGTCCCGGGAATAGGAATCATTTTGAGTAATCTGGCTTCAGGTGTTCCTGCTATTTTTGGCCACTTTGTCACAAACTTGCCAGCATTCCATCAGGTGTTAGTTTTTGTATGTGTCAAATCAGTTCAAGTCCCTTGTGTCAGTGACAATGAACGGTTGGTCATAAGCAGGATTGGCCCCAAGGAGTACCGAATGTTTTGTTGCATTGTCAGGTATGGTTACAAGGACCTGCAACAAGAGAACTACAATTTTGAGAATATATTGGTAAGTGCTATAATACAGTTTGTAGAAATAGAGGAGAGTGATCCAGCACCAACACCAGAAGAACTGTGTATGGAACACCTTGCTGTTTCTCCACACACTTTGAATAATTCATGTTACATAGAGAAAAGCTTCCCATTTTCACGTGTTTTACGTGTAAAGAACCATGACATTGATCATCTTCAAGAGGCTCCCTATAAAGATGAATCTATACAGATTCTAAGAGCCAAGGAGTCCGGTGTTACCTATATACTTGGACATTCCTATGCAGAGGCAAAGAAATCATCCTCTATTCTAAAGAAATTTGCCATAAATGTTGTTTATGCTTTTCTAAGCAAAAATTGCAGAGACCCTGATGTTTACTTGAACGTAGCACACACTTCTCTGCTAGAAGTTGGTATGGTTTACCATGTCTAACTCTAACAATTTCACAAAGGCATTTGCATTTGCATAGAAGAAAATAGCCAGTTTGTAAATGTTGGTTCAAGGAACATTGATAGTGACTTCTGCAAAGAAGTTATCAAGATCAATCAGTTGTAGATTTTACAACATTGAGCTCAAGGTGTTCATGATTCTGTATCTAGAAAGCTATTTAAACATTTGTTTCATACAAGAAAAGTAGAATACACAGAGGTACATATTTATGTAATACTAATAATATTATTCTACATTCTTGATGCATCATAATTCTAAGCATATCTCATTGAACAGAATGGGATTGAAAAGGTTCAGATGCTCCCCTCTTGCCTTTTGCTGCTTTAGGATTTTTCCTGATGAACTCACAAAAATTGTCCATTCTACTAGATATTGAAATTATAAACCAATATTTATATGAATGTAAGTATGTAAGTAGTCCATAATTTTTTACAAAGTTGCTGGAATCTTATACACAAGTATTGGAACCAACAAAACAAGACATATTGCACATAAGCAACAACAAATATTGTAACCATAATCTGAGGAACTCCAATGAAAGGAATGGCTCTCTAAGATTATTGTATAAATACTGAGGAAAGACTGTAATTTCTTTTTTCTAAAATACTTTTTCGTGCTTCATCTTATTAGTGAAATTCATTTTAATCCTTCATCTATTAATTTTTTTTACTTTAGTCCTTTATTTAAATGTCAACCAACATATTCTTCCATTGGTTTAAGGTTAACGTCATTTATGACATAAAAGACTAAAATGGAAATGTATAAAGAACATTAATCAAATGAAATTTACTAAAGTATATTAAACAAATGGCAATTGCTTACATCCCCACATTTGCTTCTTGCACCGTATAAGTTATTTGTAATACCATAAACCCCATTGTCAGAATACACAAAAGGGGAAAAGTGGTGCAGTGAGCGGGTGGTGACTGTTGTGGAGGTTTTCTGGTGAGCGAATATATAGTAGAGAGTGTTGCAAGGAAACTTCTTCGGCATCGTTCATAAGTAAGATGTTTTTCTTTTTGCATAGTTTAGTGGTGGTGTAGGAGTGCATAGTTCATAAATTTTGAGATTTCATTTAACGAAAATGGATTACGAAAAATGAAATTCGTAATAGAATTTGGGTGGCTGAAATGGCTTACGAAAAACATATTCCATTGAAGGTTTTTGTGTTTCGGAAACCATTTTCTAGAAGTGGGATTGTGAGGATGAGTGTTTATGGAAAATGCTTATCGTAAGAGAAGGTAATTACGGAAATAGTTTTTCGAAAGAGAGACGGTGAGGACGAGTGCTTACCAAAAACCTTTTCTGTAGAAGGAGGAGTTGCTTACTAAAAATTTCGTGAGAAGATATTTCTGTTATGAAAAACCTTTTCCGTAGAAGGAGAAGTGCATTACAGAAAATAATTTTAGTAAGCAACTTTTCCTATTAGAGAAGGTTTTCTGTAATGCACTTTTCCTTCTACAGAAAAGGTTTTCCATAACAAGAATATCCTCTTACGACATAGAAGGAGAAGTGCATTACGGAAATAATTTTTGTAAGAAACTTTTTCTGTTAGAGAAGGTTTTCTATAATGCATTTCTACTTCTACAAAAACGATTTTCCATAACAGGAATGTTTTCTTAAGGAAAAACTTTTTTTGTAAGCAACTCCTCCTTCTACGAAAAAGTTTTTTCATAAACACTCATTCTTACCGTCCTCTTTGAAAAACCTATTTCTGTAATAGATAAATCTTCTAACAAAAACTTTTTTTGTAACAATAAATTTCTCTTATGGAAAACGTTTTCCGTAATCACCTTCTCTTTTTACTAAAAATATTTTCCATAAACTCTCCTCTTCACACTCCCACTTTCAAAAAATGGTTTTCGTAACACAAAAACATTATACGGAATATGTTTTTCATAAGCCACTTCAGCCACCCAAATTCTATTATGGATTTTGTTTTCCGTAACCCATTTTCGTTAAACGAATTCTCAAAACTTACGGATTTTGTACCTCTACATCAGCCCCTGAACCATGCAAAAAGAAAAACAACTTATCTATGAACGTTGCTGGAGAAGTTTTGTTGCAGTGTCCTCTACCACATTCACTCACCAAAAAAACCTCCATAACAATCATCAACCACTCATTGCACCACTTTCTTCCTTTGTATTTTCTGACAAGAACACTTGTAGAATTACAAATAACTAATGAGATGCAGAAAGCAAATGTGGAGATACATGAATCAATTCCGTAAACAAATTTTGTACTTAGTTTTGGAAGCCTAATCTTAAAATGGTTTCTTATTATTCCATCCACAACTCTCACTTTTGGGCCTCTAATGTACCAATGAACCGGGTCACCCAAAATGAAAAAAAATGGAGGGATAAAGTAAGCTTCTTCTTCTTAATATGGAGTATAATTTTAGATCAGAATTTGGAATATGATTTTAAATTATAGAATTTGAAATATAGTTTAAATTACAAAACTTAAAATATATTTTAGATAACATAAATTATAATGTTATAAATTATAAAATAAAAATATAGTTACGAATTATGTAATCTTGAATCATATTTTTATTACATAATCTAACATTATATTGTATATTAAAAAATTGGGGGTTTTATTTAAATAATATATATAGTATTTAAATAAATGTATTATTATTATGGGTGAGGAAAAATATATGTAGCTGGAGGAAGAAAATGTCAATAATAACTCAATCCACCAACTCATCGACCTGACCTACTACTTACAAGTTCATCCACCAACAATATATTTTTGGAAAAGAATTTAATTTTCTTCAAAAATCGAAACACACACATATATATATATATATATATATATATATATATATATATATATATATATATATATATATATATA